>Ga0209337_1000014_pt1 | contig 291247 bp, 269 predicted proteins | sample LinPmetageLP53_FD_184044 | JGI IMG/M metagenome (GOLD analysis project Ga0209337, IMG submission 184044) | Marine viral communities from the Pacific Ocean - LP-53 (SPAdes) (version 2) | ecosystem: Environmental > Aquatic > Marine > Oceanic | place: Pacific Ocean | collected 2010-02-08 | reverse complement strand
AGCGCCGCCTTTCCATAGATCGAAAACAAGGTTTCTCTCGTCTGTGGTAAATGTACGTTTTAACCGTTTCATTCAATATCCTCATGCAATTCAGTATTTTAGTATAACTGTTGCTTTGATGACTTGAGTCCTCAAAAGACGTTATTGTACATAGTGATCAAGGTAGCCAATATGCCAGTGGTGACTATTTAGATTTTTTAGCCGCCCATAATTTGATACCAAGTATTAGTCGCAGAGGTCATTGCCTGGATAATGCGGTTGCAGAAAGTTTTTTTCATTCGCTCAAGACTGAACGTGTAAAGCGAAAAGTGTACGCAACCCGAAGTGAAGCTAAAGCAGATTTGTTTGATTACATAGAAGTGTTTTACAATCGAACTCGACTACACAGCCATCTTGGTCATGTATCTCCAGATGAATATGAGAATACATATTCACAGGCAAGTTAAGTGTCTACGAAACTGGGGGAAGATCACTTGGGCATGCAATTTTTTAGGGCAGAGAACGGAAATAAACCAGCCTCGTGATGTGTTAGCTCTGCCGGGCTAGGCTAGGTATGACGACTCATTAAAATGCGTAAAAAGGGTATTGGTCTATAGTAAATGACTCGCACTGGCAGTTAGATGTATCAATAAATTAAGTTGCCTGTAGAATTCGGAAGCAGAATTTATTTAATAAATTTGTAATAGTTAAGTATACAAGCTTGAACTTGTTAAAATATGTAAAAATTTTTACAGGTTGGATAGATAAAGGATATAAGAAAGCAGAACGAAGTGGAGTTATATATAGCAAATCATATTAAGGTTTTCTTTATGGTCATCAATGTTTTCCTGATTACCGACTTTGCTCAGCTACCGCCATTCTGTGTATAATACACAGCTGTATTGGGAGCAAGATCGTGACTAAGAACCAAGTATCATTCCAGCAAGAGTATAGTTTCATTGAATTTATGGAAGGCTGCTCGACAGAACAAAGTACGAGGAGGCCGCTTTCAAAGCGGTAATGTGGGCAGAGACTGCGCCAATTAAAAACAGAATTGTTAGCGATGGCGCTAAAACGTCAATTGGGCGTGAACTATGATATCGTTTGGCAGCTAAAGCATAAGCTGTTTCAGACAATGGAAGAAGCGGATGATATGTACTGAGGAGGCGATAGGCTAGGTTGAAATCGCGGTCGTGGCACATCGGGTCAATGTCGCAATAGCCTTGAATGCCAAGGTCTCCCAATACTAATGAAGATGAATGTGGTGGATGGATTTAAATCTAAGGAGACCGCACAATTCCCCCTGCGACATATTAAGCCAGGAGCCATCATTATCTCTGACAACCTTGACTATTTTTGAGCAGTTGTCAGTGTGGATAGCATCATTTCAGTGCTGTCACAGGGGGGAATTTAAATACGCAGGAATATCCGGGCTTTAGATGGATGAATGCCGTGATGGGGAATGTAAAAAACTCACTTGATGGTGGTTGCCCGGCGCTTATCGGAATATAGTTGTCAATTCAATAATCGCCTCGGGTTAATAAAGTTATTGCCGAGGATGACAAACGCCGACATGAGAGCTCCGCCAATGTCATATCGGTTAGTGAAGTTGGCTGACGTTTTTGGGTAATCAGTAATTTTTTATGATCTCAACGATTTGTAATCTCGCGTTTGGTATATGGAATTGTATGGATGCTTGATAATGACAATCCGATGCTTTTTTCTAATACAAGGATAAAATGATGCGTGACTTTGGTAGCAAAGTCGGAGACGGAAAATATATTAATTTATACAAAGAGATTTTAAATGACAAGTATGATTTATGAAGGTGGTATACGTTGTAATGGCGTATCTAAAAAATCAGGTGACAATGCGTTAGTGTCAATTATTACAGTGGTGTTTAATGATGTATTACATATTGAGGCTACGATTAAAAGTGTACTTTCTCAAAGTTATGAGCATGTTGAATATATTATTGTAGATGGCGGCTCGACGGATGGTACACTTGATATTATCAAACATTATGAAAATGATATCGACTATTGGGTTAGTGAAAGAGATAAAGGTATTTATGATGCAATGAATAAAGGAATTGATTTGGTCTCCGGCGACTGGGTAAACTTCATGAATTCGGGTGATTGTTTTTACGATGCTAGTGTAATTATAAATGTGTTTGATCAACATAAATACTATGATTTTGATGTTATATTTGGGCACCATAATGTAATTTATCCACATAAAACGAGGTTGGTTAAGGCTGGTCATGTTACACATATGTGGAAAGGTTCTCAATTTTGTCACCAAAGTAGCTTTATTAAATCGTCATTCCATAAAGCTAATAAATTTAGTTTGTTAAATCGTATCAGTGGTGACTTTGAGTTTTTTTATAACGCGTACAAAAAAAATAAAAATTTTAAATGCACAGATATCGTGATTTCTTCAATATCTACTGGTGGCCTTTCTGATATAAAGAGAATCGATAGCATTGTCGGAAGATGGAATGTAGTCGAAAAATCTTCCAAAATTAATTTTTATTATATTTTTCTCGTAGTGACGGAAATGGTTAAAATATATTTAAAAAAGATTGGCCGAGTATGACGCGAGATAATGGAATTGATAGCAAGTATTTTATTTTAGCATTAAGTTTAGTCACAATAATTGCTAGTTTCTTCCCTTATGTATCAATGTATTCTTTTGGCACTGACATACAGCCTATTTCCATTACATTAGTATTCGTATATATAGTAATAGCATTTTTTTATAATTTACGTTTCAAAAGTTCATTTGTTTTTTTGATGTTACCACTTGTTCTTTCAATATTTTTAATGTTTTTAGATGATGATATGTTCGCTGCTATCAGAAGTGTTTTGGGTTATGCAACAATATGTTTAGTTCCTATTGTATTTGTCTATATATTAAATAGGTATAATAAAATGTTTGTTATATCCCTTAAATTTTCAACTATTCTCTATTTAATCGTAGGTTTAATGCAGTTATTTTTTGACAAAAATTTTCTATCTTTTTTATTGAATCGTGTTTCTACTTCTGATAGCCGAGGGGTTACATCTTTAGCACCAGAGCCCACATTTTATGGATTGATTTGTTTGTTTTTTATGTTGTTTTTCATTTCATTAAATATTCCGAATAAGAGAAGGTATATTTTTATTCTTTTGTTTCAAATATTTTTCTTAGCTCAGTCCAGTATGGTTATTTTATTTTTAGCAATTTTTTTATGTTATCAACGTATTTGTAATTTGAATTTTAAAACTTTCATTATAAGTCTTCTTGGTTTAGTCGCAGTTCTTTATTTGTTAAGTAATATTGACTCAGTGGATAAGAACTTTAGAGTGTTTTCGATAATTAAAATGTTAGCTAAAAATCCATTTGAAATATTAGCATTGGATGCAAGTATTAATGATCGAGCTTCTGCAATTTATTTTTCAATTAAGGGACTTGTTGACGGTTATCTTTTGCCAAATGGTTTTAGCTCTTATGGCGCATATCTAAATACTGAATTGCTCAAGCAAGGGGTGTTTTTACAATCCTCTTCAAAATCTAGAATTATGAGTTATTATGGTGGGATACTGTTTGAATTAGGTATAGCGGGGCTATTAATTCCCGTAACCTTTTCAATTATTATAATAAAATCATATGCAGGTGAAATTAGAACCATGTTTTTGTATGTTCTTTTTATTAACACTATTCTTTTTTCAGCAATACCGATGTCATTCCCTTTTGTTGGTATTTATATGGCATGTTTGATCCATAGGAAGAAAATAATAACTAATTTATATTGTAATTATAAATTTTTTGCTACTGATAGGCTTAATCAGGGGCATACGTTTTCAAAATTAGGGAAATCATCAAATAGGGGGGTGTAGTGTTTAATATTACAACGGTTGCGTTTTCGGATTCTCGTGGTGGAGCGGCAATAGCTGCGTTGCAACAAGTCTGCGCAATGAGAGCTGAGCGTGATATTTCAGTTTCTTTTGTCGTAGCCGAAAAGAAAATTGAAGGCTCTGTTTCATTCGGTCCTAATAAAATTCAAAAGTTATTGCATTTTATTTTAAGAGTTATTTCTCACTTACTAACAAGGTTACAGTTTACAAGCAATACGTCAAAGCACTCACTCAACTTATTTAGCTCTCAGCATGTCCTGAATTATTGTAATAAAGACAAGGACTGTTTACATATACATTGGTTTAATAATGACACTCTTTCAATAAAGGAATTAGGATTATTATTAAAAAATACGTCGTGTCTTGTTGTTATTACGTTGCATGATGAATGGTTTTTTTCTGGTAGTGAACATTGTGCAGAAATCGAAAGTAAACGTTATTTAACAGGGTATAGATATAAAAATAGCAATGTTAAAGGTTTTGATTTAAATCTTTGGACTTTTAAACGGAAACTAAGGTTATGCCAATTTTTTGAACAGAAAAATGTTATATTTACCACTCCTTCAAGCTATTTGACAGAAAAAGCAAAAAGTAGTTTTTTATTGAAAAATGCGAATGTAATAAAAATTCCAAATATAATTGATTGTTTAACTTTTTATGTGAAAAATAAAAGAGTTTGTAGGAGAATTCTTGAGCTCCCGCAAGAGAAACTTATTATTCTGTTCGGTGCTATTGGCGGTGCAAGTCATTTAAAAGGTAGTGACCTTCTATTAAGTGCGTTGGAACGAATGAAATTGTTCGCACCTGAACTAACTATCACTTTGTTAACCTTCGGTGGTTCGACAGTAAATAAGGTTGCTATATCTGGCTATGAGACGATTAACCTAGGCCACATTTCATCAAAAGATACACTGACAAATATATATGCTAGTGCTGATGTGACAATTGTTCCTTCGAGACTTGAAGCCTTTGGCCAAGTAGCTGCAGAAAGCTTGGCGTGCGCAACCCCCGTCATCGCTTTTAATAACTCTGGATTGACTGATATCATTCAACATGAAAGATCTGGTCTTTTAGTGGAATCCTTTGAAGTAGAGGCTTTAGCTACTGCTATTGTACGAATTTTATCTATGCCTATATCGGAAAGAAGAAAAATGGGCGAAGCCGGACGAGAATTTGTACAGGAAAAATTTAGCCAGGACACCGTTGTCAAAGAATGGAAAAAAATATATAAGGTTGATTAATATTATATGTCAAACAACGTTGGAACGGTGTCGTTTTCTAAATTGAATCAACCTTTTTAGCTTAGCGTGATTTGATCCTCCAATCTGGTTCTGGGCAAGCAGAAAAGAAATATGCTTGTGGTAACTATGCCTCTAGCATTGATTTGATCAAATACGCCTGTTGGATCAATAAGACAGGTTATCCTAGAAAACTATATTCCATTCGCTGATAATTGTTCGTTATCACAATATGAAATTCTTATTACAGAGTTAATTTAAATGAAAGTTTCAATTATAACCATCTGCTTTAATTCAGAAAAAACGATTGAAGATACAATTCAGTCAGTCCAATTCCAGACATACCCTGATATTGAATATATCGTTGTTGATGGTAACTCTAAGGATAGTACAAATGAAATAGTATCAAAATATACTGATATAGTATCGGTTCACATAAGTGAGCCAGATAAAGGGCTTTATGACGCGATGAATAAAGGTATTCAGTTAGCAACTGGCGATATTATTGGAGTGTTAAACTCTGATGATATACTCGCCGATACCAATATTATTCAAAAATTAGTGAATTCAATTGTTCAGCATGACGGCATTTACGGAGACGTCGGTTTTTATTCAGAGCATGATTTTTCATATAAAAAGCGACATTACTCATCTGCAGGATTTGAAAAATCAAAGTTTTCACGTGGTATGATGCCAGCTCATCCTTCTTTTTATCTAAAAAAAGAATGTTATGAAAGAGCTGGTTTGTACCGTACCGATTTTAAAATAGCAGCTGATTTTGATATGATATTGCGTATTTTTTCGCTACCAAACACTTCATTTACTTATTTAGACGAAGAAATCGTGAAAATGCGACTTGGCGGTGTGAGCACCTCTGGCATTACGTCAAATTACATATTGAATAAAGAAATATTGGAATCCTGCCGAAGCAATGGAGTTAGAGCAAATTGGTTGTCTATTATGTCTAAATATCCTAGAAAAATAATGGGATATATATTCAAATGATAGGATTAACCGGAGGGACAGGATTTTTAGGTGGGGCATTGCTTGGTGCTTTGGCGAATAAAGACGTGCGGTGTTTGGGTAGGCAAAAACCTTCGGAAATATCAGGCTCATCATTTTATCAATGTGAAATAAACGCCGACGCTGATTTTTCTGCTGCTATACAAAATATGAATGTAATAATCCACTGTGCCGCTCGCGTACATATAATGCATGATAATTCGTCAGCTCCTCTAGAAGACTTTCGCGAGGTAAATACCTACGGCACACTTAACCTCGCACAGCAGGCTGCAGATGCTGGTGTAAAACGTTTTATATTTATTAGTTCGATTAAAGTAAATGGTGAATCTACAGAGTTAGGCCTGCCATTTAAATCAGACGATAATTTTGTCCCGACAGACCCTTACGGTTTGAGTAAATATGAAGCGGAGGTCGGTTTACGGGAAATCGCAGCAAGAACGGGTATGGAAGTAGTTATTATCCGCCCACCATTAGTTTATGGGCCAGGGGTGAAGGCCAATTTTGCCTCTATGATGAAATGGGTAAATAAGGGGATTCCTTTACCGCTAGGTAGTGTTAATGCTAATAAGCGGAGTTTAGTTTATCTCGATAATTTAGTGGATTTAATTGTCACCTGTATTGATCACCCAAATGCGGCTAATCAAACTTTCCTCGTAAGCGACGACCACGACGTTTCTACTACCGAATTGCTACGTGAAATGGCCCGCGGAGATGAGCGGCCTAGTCGGCTAATACCCGTGCCTGTTGGTGTAATGCAGTTTGCCGCTAATCTAGTCGGTAAAGGTGCTGTTGCAGCGCGTCTGTTTGGATCGCTGCAAGTTGATATCGAGCATACTAAAAAAGTGTTAAACTGGTCACCTCCGGTTTCCTTTTCTGAAGGAATACGTCGTTGTTTTTATAAATAGGCTCGTCATTTCTATGTTATTGCGTTTATTCGATATTATTTTTTCCCTTTTGGGTTTGATTTTTGGTTTCCCCATCCTTGTCATTTTATTTTTTGTTGGCTTGTTCGACACGGGCTCGCCGATTTTTTGTCAAGAAAGGGTCGGGCGAAATAAAAAACCGTTTACACTGGTTAAGTTTCGTACCATGAAAAAAGATACAGCCTCAGTAGCGAGTCATTTGGCGAGTAGTAGTTCGATAACTAAGTTCGGGTATTTTTTACGCAGAACCAAACTGGATGAATTGCCCCAATTATGGAACGTGCTTTCGGGTGATATGAGTTTAGTTGGGCCAAGACCTAGCTTATTTAATCAGCTCGATTTAATAGCTGAGCGTGAATGTCGTGATGTATTAAATGTACGCCCAGGCATTACAGGTTTGGCACAGGTCAATAAAATAGACATGTCAGTGCCGATTTTATTAGCGGATACAGATGCTAAAATGTTACAAAATTTGACCCTAAGAACCTATTTCAAGTATATACTATTGACCCTCCTTGGTAAGGGGGCTGGGGATCGAGTGATCTCTGGTTAATATTTAGCGCAATTGCTCGAATTTAACTTCGGTTCGCTAAAATAATTTATGGTTGAATTTTTTGTTTGCTCACGGTTTAGAGTTTTTAGTGTCGCTAATATTGATGATTGTTAGATAAAGGAGATGTAAATGGACTTTATGCAGGTGTTTTTTGCACTTCCTCGTTCTCAAAAACGTTTGGTTAGTGTCATTATTGATACCGTTTTTATTATCACCGCTTTTTTCTCGGCAATAGCGATGAGGTTAGACAATTTTCAGGTCTTATATGATGCTCATTATTGGCTTTTCATGCCGATTGTATGTTCTGCAAGTCTTTATGTTTTTGCTAAATTAGGCCTGTATAGGGCAGTGCTTCGTTATATGGGGTTACAGGCTTTGACCGCGATTGTGGCGGGTGTTCTTATGTCCACTTTAACCATCGTTTTAACTGCTTATTTTACGGGGCTGAGCTTACCGCGCACAGTGCCAATCATATATGCCGCATTTGCACTTGTTTTTGTCGGCGGCTCTAGAGCGGTAGTAAGAGCTGTATTTGGCAATGGAATTAAACGCGTTGGCGAGCATGTAATTATCTACGGGGCAGGTGTGAGTGGTCGTCAACTGGTTACTTCTTTGGCCCAGAGCAGCGAATATAGAACGATGGCATTCGTCGATGATGATCCCACGCTACACGGTACGGTTATTCAAGGGGTGAATGTTCATTCTCCATCGATTATTCGAAAGTTAGTTCAACAACATGGCGCGAGTAAAGTATTGCTGGCTATGCCCAGTGCTAGTCATTCTAGGCGAAAGCAAATCTTAATGACCTTGGAGCCTCTAGCGATACAGGTTTTAACGATCCCTGCTACTTGTGATTTAGTCAGTGGCAATAAAGTGTATTCCGATATCAAACAAGTTGAAGTAGATGATTTGTTAGGTCGAGACACAGTTGCTCCACGTGAGCAGTTGATGGCTGCGAATATTAAAGGTAAAAGCGTGATGGTGACCGGGGCCGGTGGCTCGATAGGCTCTGAATTATGTCGTCAAATCCTCAATTATTCTCCCAAAAAACTCGTACTTTACGAGTTGTCAGAATACTGCTTGTATTCAATAGAAAGTGAATTACGAGGCCAGGCTGAGTTACTCAATATTGAGGTTGAAATATTGCCCGTACAGGGGTCCGTACAAAAAGAAAACAGAGTGTTGGCTGTAATGGAGTCATTTAATGTGCAGACGGTTTATCATACCGCAGCATATAAACATGTTCCCTTGGTCGAACAAAATGTAGTTGAAGGCGTTAGAAATAATATTTTTGGTACTTTCTACACCGCTCGTGCTGCTATTGCGGCAAAAGTGGAAACATTTGTTTTAATCTCTACAGATAAAGCTGTCCGTCCGACCAATGTGATGGGAGCCACGAAAAGAATGGCCGAGCTTGTATTACAAGCATTAGATAAAGAAACGCATGATACACGCTTCTGTATGGTGCGATTTGGGAATGTATTGGGGTCATCCGGTTCTGTTGTACCTTTATTTAGAAGTCAAATTGCCGCAGGCGGTCCCGTAACTGTTACTCATCCAGAAATTACACGATTTTTTATGACGATACCTGAGGCTTCGCAACTGGTTATTCAAGCGGGGGCTATGGGAGAGGGCGGAGATGTTTTTGTTCTTGATATGGGAGCTCCGGTAAAAATTGTAGACCTCGCATATAAAATGATTCATCTAAGTGGATTTAAAGTCATTGATGATCGAACTGCTGAGGGGGATATAGCTATTCAATTTACCGGCATGCGACCAGGTGAAAAATTGTACGAAGAGCTATTGATAGGTGATGATGTAAGCGGTACTGCACATGAACGCATAATGACTGCGCACGAGGTGATGTTAACCTGGGAGGTGCTGGAGCCGATCTTAGATAAACTTGATTTGGCTTGCCACGAGTTCGATCATCGAGTTATTAGGGACATTTTACTGACCACTCCTATAGGGTTTAATCCTAGTGATGGAATTTGTGATTTAGTCTGGTTAGAACGTAACAAAGATAAAATAGATACACCTGATACTAAGGTGGTTTCTTTTGCGTCTCGAAAGTCTTCGTAGTATAAGTTCCTAGTGGCCTACTTAGAAAGTAGGCCGTTTATTATTTATCTGTTCTTCCTACTCAAACTTTACTAACCACGTTTAAGAAGGAAGCGAAGGTCTCGTAAAGCACAAGCCGTTAGTAAATCTCCATATTCATCAACTGTAGCTTAGACAGCAAACTGAGATTACTCACCAGACGACCTTTTCCCTGACCTTTCCCTTGATAAATCCCTTGAGGGACAATCTCTTCTCCTACACGCTCTCGCTTGATTGTTGCAAAGGTTTACAGATTTGAATATTTGATCATTATTAGTAGTGTTCGTTGGTTAACCGAAATTGTTTAAATACCACTGATAACGAGTAATAAGACAGACTTGTCTCTACGGAGTTACTGCAAGCTCTTATTTCTAATTCATATAAAAACCGCTTAAGTGTCCTTAAGCGGCTTTATAGTTTTACGCTGACGTTATAAAGATAACGCTAAGTGCGTTACCTAGAGAAGGGCGAGCGTTCATCTGTGGTGTTGTATAGGGTTACAGGGCGTATTAAGGGTTGTCCGCCATCACGAGCGATGGGGATCCAGGGTAACTGGCCTCGACCTTTCGATGATTTGAGTGAAAACAGATCAAATGGTATGGATAAGTAAAAGCCCTTAGTAAAGCTGCCTTCACCGTATTCTTCTGCGCTAACATTGGTAAATGCTGCAAATGCGCCTACCACGATGCCACTGTCGAAGCGTTTAGCGAAGTCTACTGTTACGCCTTTATCTTTTGCCAAGTATTGACCGATGTTAAACGTTAATTGAGTATCTGGCAGAAAGCTTGGTTTCCAGTAAATATTGGCGTGTCCCGTTAGTACCTTATAGTCAAAAAATTCAAAATCATTCTCGTATGAACGCTGCTGCACATAGTTAATATCAAACCCAAAGGCAATGCTGCTGTCCACTGGGCGATAGAGCAGTTCGCCGCCTACACCACCGTACATGGCTTCTAGATAGCCACCATACACTTGCGCATATAGGTTTGGTGCTATGCGGTCGTTCCAATGTAAATACAGGTTTTCTAGGGTGACGTTTCTGTCAGAAACATACTCACGTACATTAGTACGCACTCTTGGTAATGTGCTATTTGCTTGGTCTTGCGTGAAGTTAAATTTGTCGAAGTTCTCGAATAAATTCACTTTTAATGTGCCGGCGACACTGGTTTTACCGTTAAAGCTATAGCCACCGTTTAGCAATACGCCAGCTTGATATAAGTAAAAATCTTCAGGGTTGCCAAAGGTTTGGATCCAGAAGGTTTCAATACCGGTAAAGAAGCCAGATGTGTTCGCTGGATCATAGTTGGCTAACGTTTCTGCTTGTAGATCTTGACGTTGATATGTGCGTTTTATATCAGGTTCAATGGTCTCGTAACCTGCTTGTTTTTTAAATTCATCGGCGTTTACCAGTGTTTCCACTATTGGCACCGAGCCGTTGGTATTGACGACTCTATAGCTTTTTACTGACTCTGGAAGCTCAGACGCCATTATACGACCCATACGCTGTATTGCTTCGTCAGTATCCCGGTAACTAATTTGTTGGCCGTATAATGTTACTTGTTGCTCGTTTACGTCACTGGATGTGGTGATAAAACCGGCTTCGCTATAGAGGTGTAAATTCATGCGCGCTAAATTAACGTCGTCAATAACGGTCGCTTTGGGTTTAGCGGCTAATTCCCGTGGTGGGGTATCGAATTTTAATTGGCTCAACTGGTGCAGATTAAAGTTATAATTTATGCCAAAGCCTATGGTGTTGCCACGCTGGTAATTCACACTAAAGTCGAAGTTATTCCATCTGTACGCAGCACCGAAATTCCAATTACTGTCTTGTTCTAATGCACCCGCTCGATCAGTAAGGTAATTATTGCCTTCGTATTCTACTTTTAAGCGCAGTGGCGCCCATGGGGTTTGATACTCAATGCCGCCGAACACTGACGCTGGGCCTTTAAAGAAGCGCTGATAATCTATTTTGCCGCCATTACCGGTAAACCCACCAGGGCGATTGCAATAACTATCAGAAACATCGCAAAATGGGTTTGAAACGTTGCCAGACGTACCTAAGTATCCCCAACCCATATTGATATGAAAATTGATATCACCGACTTGTTTGCTTAATCCAATAAATTCACTTTCGAAAAAACCGGTACCGCCAAAGTCACGAAAACCCACTGAGAGTTCAGGCAAATAATAACTTTCTTTGAGTAATCTAAATTTGGCGTCTATGCCCTTATCTTTAAGGGTTTGATTGCCACTAAATCCAGGGAATGGACTATATAATCTGGTACGTACATCGGTATAACGCACCGTGGCTTGCATCCAAGGGAATAATTGCAGCGTTGCAGACCAAAAGCGGTATTCGTCATTGTCAGTGTAACTAACCCGTAAGTCACCTTCCGCTAACATGCGTGAGGTAGGAGTTTGAATAAGCCCAGTACCACCGTGCACCATGAGTGAACTGCCCACTGGGGAGATATTCCAGTCGTCAAGGCTATTCGCGCTGTTGTCTTGTCCGTAAGCAATTGAGCAGCTAAAAAAAGATGCGATCGTTAGCCATTGAAGGGGCATTTTGTGTTTATTTTTTATTGTGTTGGATAGCGGCATTACAGCACCCTATTTGTAGCTAGGGAAACAAGAAGTGTGTTAATTTTCTCAAATTCTGGGTGAAACAAAGACTCTTTGAAAGGCACAAATAGCATGCTCCCTGGCATGGCCTCTTGATGATGTTTATTCCAATAAGCCGAAGGTGCCAGTATGACCCTTCCATCGGTTTGAATAATGTAAACGTAGTCTTGATTAGCAGCACTGATCCGTGCGGAACTCGCTACATATTCACCTACATCAGTGTGTGGTTGATGTGCAACCACTAGTGTTTGTTCAACTGCGCCAAAAACGAATACGGTTTTACTACGAGGTGCTGCACTTAATATATAGCGCCCGTCGATTAGCAGCGGATTTTTTGCCGGCTGAATACGGGCTAAATCAATATCTATTGCAATGGGCGAACGTTTAGCCACCTGCCAACTCGATACCACTTGCATGAGTTGATCCGTCGCGCTAAGTAGTGACGTATCGTCTGCAGAAAAGCGTTTTTTAATGATGTTCAGATTATCCAGCAGCGCTTGGCGTGTTTTTTCAACCTCGTTATTTGACTGGTAAAGGGCCGCTGCGGGCCAGTAGATATTATTCTGGTCGGCTAAAGGGGCTAATGCATCTGATAAGCGAACAGAGCTAGGGTAGGTGTATGACTCATCTCCCCAAGTTAATGTGACTTCAGCGCGAAGTTCAGCACTCAGGAAACATGCAGCTAGGGCTGCGAGCGTTAAATAACTTTTCATGGTTTGAAACTTCACTTATCAGTTGAGTCTGGCGATGCGGCTAAGGTAAATAAACTCGATAGCTTCACTAACGGGTGACAACGTTTGCGTACTTTTAACTAAGGTTCCGCTTTGTTTATCAAACCAATAAAAGTTCTGCCATTCTCGGTTTAATCTTATGTAATCTGCTGGGGCATCGTAATCTAACGATTCTACATATAAAGTGGTGTTTATATTTTTGTTCAATATATGCAAAGTTTCTGACCTTGGCTCACTGAACGATGAGCGAATGGGGTAGCCATATTCGTCTTCAGACCAATCTGCGCTGCGTTGCCAAGCTGACGCCTTGGATTGAAGCGGCAGTGTTTTTAACGGATCAGATTCCGTGTTTGATAGGTAAAGTAAGTTTTTATCTAAACCCAAGGTACGTACCACCCGGCCTTTTTCTAATATCAGCATGGCATTATCACCCGAAACCCATTTATGTTGCCCATTTTCGAGATAGGCGAGTGCCATAATGGCTTTAGGGCGCTCCCCACGTTTAACTGACATAACATCGGTTTTTGACGCAGAGACTTGCTCTGGGGTCATGCTTGCGTCTTGGGGGGCAGAGAACGCAATTTTTAACGTGTCGTAATATGCGTGATAGGTACCACTGCAACTGGTAGTGCCAGCTAATACAAATATGGCAAACACAATAGTTTTGATGTTCATGGGTGGGCGTGTGTCCGAGTTATTCTAATAAGCGCATTGTACTGAATGAAGATTAATACTGTAGCAATAAAAAAGCCGCCTAAAGGCGGCTTTCAAAAACAACGTTATCTTATAAAGAAGTTGTTGTAGCAGTAACCGTTACTGGTGTAGTAACAGTGCTAGTTACTGAAGTTGTCACGGTTGAAGTAACAGTAGTCGTAGTTGACGGTACACATTCACCGTCAACTAACGTTTCGCCGTCACCACAAGTTGGATCAATTGGATCAACAACTGTGTTTGAGTTACCACGGTTGTTAGAAACAATTGCGCCAGCGATAGCTAGGCCAACAGCACCAGCAGCGATAGTACCAACGCCTACACCGCCAACAGTTGACTCAGATGCATTGTTGCCACCTGTGTTTTCTTGTGCCATTACTGAGTTACCAGCAAGCGCTAATACTGCTGTTGCAGCCATAAGAATTTTTTTCATAATGTGATCCCTTCGTGTTAAGTAAAATCAAGACTGGCTAGATTCTAATGGAATAATTTACTGACCTCAATAGGTGTAGATAAAACAATCATTAAAATATTGATTGTGTTGTAAAAACGTGTGACGTCGGAGACGTTTTACAAGTACCCCAGTACATTATATTTTGACTAATAAATTATTTTAAAGGGCCATCGAACGTCTTTGAACGGCAAATCTTAATTAATACCATTCCCAATGGGGGGCAATAAAGGGTAAAATGTAAAGTTAGTCGCGAAAAAAAGACAGTTGGTAATGCCGCGAGCCCGAAAACCCTAGGGTTACATTTCGGCATTGTTTTTGCTGATATGATCAAAAGTTTGTCATAATTGGGCGGTAACATTCGCCTGAATTTACAGTTAAGGAATATTACTTCGATGAAAGTTACAGTATTTGGGATTGGTTATGTCGGTTTGGTACAAGCCGCGGTGATGGCAGAAGTGGGCCATGATGTGGTTTGTGTTGATGTGGATCAGAATAAAGTCGACAGATTAAAACAAGGCCATATACCGATTTATGAACCTGGCTTGACACCTTTAGTGAATAGCAACTACGAAGCTGGACGTGTTGATTTTACTATTGATGCTGCGCGCGGTGTGGCCCATGGGGAAGTGATTTTCATTGCAGTAGGTACTCCCCCTGATGAAGATGGCTCCGCGGATTTAAAATATGTTCTTTCAGTCGCTAAAACCGTTGCTGAGCATATGGACTCTCACAAGATCATTATTAACAAATCAACTGTACCTGTAGGTACCGCTGATAAAGTCAGTGCTAAGGTTACCGAAACCCTTGCGTCTCTTGGTAAAGAACTAACTTTCGATGTGGTTTCCAACCCTGAATTTTTAAAAGAAGGGGCTGCGGTAAATGATTGCATGCGCCCTGACCGCATCATTATTGGTACAGAAAGTGAATCTGCTGAGAAAAAATTACGCGAGCTATATTCGCCGTTTAACCGTAACCACGACAAAATCATCGTTATGGATATTCGTAGCGCTGAGCTAACGAAATATGCAGCAAACTGTATGTTGGCCACCAAGATAAGCTTTATGAATGAAATGGCAAACTTGGCTGAGTTAATGGGTGCTGATATTGAAAACGTGCGCCGTGGTATTGGTTCTGACCCACGTATTGGTTACCAGTTTATTTACCCAGGCTGCGGCTATGGGGGTTCATGTTTCCCTAAAGACGTTCAAGCTCTTGTTCGCAGTGCTACAGGTGTTGGTTACAATGCGCGCGTGCTTGAAGCGGTAGAAGCGGTTAACTACGCCCAGAAAGAAAAATTATTTGAGTACATCATGCGTCACTTTGGTGGCGACGTGAAAGGCAAAACAGTGGCAATCTGGGGGCTTTCATTTAAGCCTAATACTGACGACATGCGCGAAGCATCTAGCCGTGTATTGATGGAAAGCTTGTGGGAAGCAGGTGCCAAAGTCAAAGCATACGACCCAGAAGCAATGGAAGAAACCCAGCGTATATATGGCAGTCGTGATGACTTGAACTTGGTCGGTACTAAAGAGTCTGCGCTTGATGGTGCTGACTTCTTAGTTATTTGTACTGAGTGGCAGGCTTTCCGTGCCCCTGATTTCGAACTAATTAAGCAGAAACTTGCAACACCGTTAATCTTTGATGGACGGAATTTATTTGAACCCAACATGATGTTGGAATACGGCTTGCATTACTATGCTATAGGCCGTGGATTATCAGTAAAAGGACAGTAAAATGAGTCAAGTAAAGAAAGCCGTCATCCCAGTTGCGGGATTAGGAACACGTATGTTGCCGGCAACCAAAGCAATTCCTAAGGAAATGCTACCCGTTGTTGATAAACCGCTTATTCAATACGTGGTTTCTGAGTGTGTAAACGCAGGGATAAAAGAAATTATCTTGGTGACTCATGCCAGTAAAAACAGTATCGAAAATCACTTTGACACCAGCTTTGAACTTGAAGCCACGTTAGAAAAACGTGTTAAACGTCAGTTGCTTGAAGCGGTACAGGCTATATGCCCTAAAGACGTGACCATTATGCACGTGCGCCAAGGCGTAGCGAAAGGGTTAGGGCATGCGGTATTGTGTGCACGCCCTATGGTGGGGGATGCGCCATTTGCTGTTGTATTACCTGACGTTATTGTTGATGACGGAACGTGTAATCCTAAGAAAGATAATTTAGCGGACATGGTTGCTAAATTTAACACCAGCCAAGTCAGCCAAATCATGGTGGAAAGCGTTCCTCAGGAAGATGTGAGTAAATACGGTATCGTGGATTTAGACGGTGCGACGCTTTCTCCTGGTGAGTCAGCGAAAATGCATGGCATGGTTGAAAAACCGAATCTTGCGGATGCGCCTTCTGATTTAGCGGTTGTTGGCCGTTATGTATTGTCTGAAAAAGTGTGGGATCTACTCGCTAAAACAGTGCCTGGTGCAGGTGATGAAATTCAATTGACTGATGCAATTGACTCGCTTATGCGAACCGAGCAAGTCGATGCGTATTACATGAAAGGCAAAAGCCATGACTGTGGTAGCAAGCTGGGTTACATGAAAGCTAACGTAGAGTTCGCCTTGCGTCACCCAGAATTAGGTACTGAATTTAAAGAGTTTTTACACACGATCGTGAAATAAATTCAGACTTGCTATAAGAAAAGCCGCATGATGTTTTCCATCATGCGGCTTTTTTGTACCTTTTATAAGTGAAGACTTATTTAACCTGTACGTGATCAGCTAATTTAGCCAGCATTTTTTTACCGATCCCTTTTACATTAGTAAGATCGTCAATGCTGGTAAATTTACCACTTTTCTCACGATACGCTATGATAGCGGCTGCTTTTTTCTTACCTATACCTGGCAAAGTGACTAACTGCTCGGCCGTTGCCGTATTCAGATTGATTTTTTGCGACTTCATTTGAGATACACTGCTTTTGTCTACTTGGGCCTCAGCAACTACATTGCCTACATAGCCAGTCAGTAAAACACCTGCAAAAAATAGGGTAGCGATAAACTTCTTCATAATGAAACTCCTTGTTTAATTGATCCATTTCGGTGCAATTGCACAGCATTAAGACTAGTCTGGGTTTCAAATTTGGTAAAGAAAAGTGCCGGAATAAAAGTCAGGCAAAAAAAGTGGCCTCAATGGACCACTGCTTTTAAGCCATAAAATCGCTTTTACAGACGCTCTAACATGGCTTGTGTGAAATCACTGGTGCCGTGCTCGCCACCTAAATCACGGGTTGTTCTGTCGCCAGACTCGATCACTTGTTTAAGTGCGTAGCGAATTTTCTCTGCTTGCTCGCCCATTGCCAAATATTCAAGCATTTGTATTGAGGCAAGTATCACTGAAGTTGGGTTTGCGAGGTTTTTACCTGCTATGTCAGGCGCAGAGCCATGAACGGCCTCAAAAATGGCACAATCCGTACCTATATTTGCCCCTGGTGCCATACCCAAGCCACCGACTAAGCCAGCGCAAAGATCAGACAAAATATCGCCAAATAGGTTAGTCGTAACAATAACGTCAAACTGGTGTGGGTTCATCACCAGTTGCATACAGCAGTTGTCTACGATCATTTCGCTAGACTCGATTTGCGGATAACGCTGGGCGACTTCACGGGCAACTTTGAGGAATAAACCTGATGTAGACTTAAGAATATTGGCTTTATGAACCGCTGTCACTTTTTTGCGACCATCACGTATGGCCATTTCATATGCATACGTTAGGATACGTTCAGCACCAGCACGAGTGACGATACTTGTGGCTTTTGCTTCGTTACCATCTTCAGATACCACTTGACCAAGGCCTGAATACATACCTTCGGTATTTTCACGAACCGTGACTATGTCAATATTCTCGTAGCGAGCTTTAGTGCCTTTGAAGGAAAGTACTGGGCGTAAATTAGCGTACAACTGGAATTTTTTACGCAAACTAACATTAATGGATGTAAAGCCTTCACCAACTGGGGTAGTGAGGGGGCCTTTCAGGGTCACTTTATTTTTAGCGATTAAATCTAATGTCTCTTGTGGTAATAGCTCGCCGTGATTTTCTAAAGCAACTAAACCTGCATCAGCGAAGTCATACTCAAAATCGCAACCGACTTTGTCTAAAATCTGTAATGCTGAATCAATGATATCTGGGCCTATGCCGTCTCCGCGAATTACAGTAATGCATTGTTTAGTCATAAACTATTCCTTAATGTTGGTATTAACGATGGTACGTCAAATCTTTGCTGTCGATAGCTGCACTAAGTGCAGTCTTAATAGGTCAGTGAGCCCGTATTTTTAGGGCGCGATTTATATCATGAATAAGCCATAAAAACCAGCTGTGATGCGCTGTAACACGTTTTATACGGGTGAATAGCTGTGACAAACTGAAAATGCGTTTTGTGATATTGACTGCACGTCCTCTTCACTTATCTGTAGAACGTTAAGGGCGTTTTGCCAGTAAACCTGACTTAGTGCGCAGCGCTGTGCACTAGCAAAATATAATTCTCTGGTGATCATCAAACTGATACCCAATAAGGCGGCGAGTTTTACTGAAATACTCGATCGTTGCGCGTCAATATAATGCACGTCATGGTAGTTCCCTAATGCGACAATTTCGTGACGGGGTTGCTGCCAGGATTCAGCCATAGAGATTGAGTGGCTGCGAAGCTGTTCTGGTTTAACACAACGGATCAACGAGCGAATATCATAGGCACAAGCGTTTAAAGGTTGCCATTTCAGCTGAATTTTTAACTGCGGATGCGTAAACAAACCCACACATGCGAAATACGACAAGGTGCAGGCTTGCTCTGGAATACCAATATCAGCAGCCTTGGCTATGCTGGCGGCTACGTGGCCACGTAGTTGGGCAAAATTAATGAAGTAACGCTGCAGGGGGAAATAATGCTGGTTCAGGCGGCTGAGTAATGCTTGTTGCATAATAATGCTGCCAGAGCGTTCGAAGCCGTGCATCATTAAGCCATGTTGTATGTCTTTACTAGGCAGTTTTTCACGGCTACTTTGTGACGCTGTATGGCGTAAATGTTGCGCGAATGCCGGCTCTCGAGCAATGGCTTGACTCAAGGCTTTCACGTCTTGAACGGGTTTATTTAATTGCCCCTGAATCGCGGTTAAGGTCGCGGGCGGGCGGCTCATTTTATAACTTTGCGTGAACGGCGATAGAATGGCTAATTTAGAGTCTTGCTTTAATGCCTGCCAATCTTTACCCCACCAGGTATTAAGCTGACTAAATTGCTTCATTTTTTGGGCGGGGTAAACCCGTTTGATACGAGAGCGTGGTACCTTAAAGTGGGCTGTATGCTTTGATTGTTGACCTGAGGTGCTTTGTGGATAACAAACAACGCTGGTGTCGCACACCCCGATAACCATCCCTAACGCGCCATCATCCAGCATGATATATGCGCCGGGAGGCGTCATGCTTGGGAATTCCATTAAAGGGGCTAATAGTGGGGCTTCGGCGCTTGAGGTATATTGCAGTAAATGGTGTATCGCAGCTTGGAAACCGAGCTTTTTGTTACCTTTTTCGCCATTGATTAATAGCGCTAATCGAGCGGCCATCGCCACACATACCACGTCTACATTACTGCCGGACAAAGCTCGCATGTGGCGCATTAGATCCTTATTCAACCATTGTACTTGGCGGAAACCTCTTAACCATACTCCTTGTTGATATTGGGTTAGTATTCGGCCAAAAGAGCGCTTTATCGAGCCTGAGGAGTCACTTTTATACTCTTGGTCGGCGTTACCGGTAGGTGATCCGTTTAACGTACTTTGCTCAAACGCGAATAAGCTGATGGCCGCACACAGTAATTGCTGGGTGGTGGTTTCGTTGAATCGGTTGCGCGTACTGATCAATGCCGTCAGTAAACACGTGCTGAATATTAGATTATAGCTGTAGGGCAGGGATGTTTTGTAAAGATGGATTTGCGCAAAGATGAGTTCGGGGTGCTTTTTCGCGACCCCAAGTACGTCATTGCTAAAGTTTAACGTTTGCTGAACCAGATTACTTGGAGGTTCAGGTAGTCGGTATTGTGAAAGCAGTTTATGTAGGCTCTGATACTGCTGTTTAATCAAACTGTCAGGCACAGAGTGTATAACCTTATAGGGTTAAATAATCTTGGTAAGCACTGTCACCCCAGGCGATCAGTTCATCATTTTTTAGCAACAATGCAGTGCATTCGTCTTGGGTGGTAATACCATCAGACTTGACGTGTTGAGTCCGAAAAAACATCACTTGAAAAGTATCGTCAGCGGTTTTTTTGGCTTCACTGATATCTGGGCCACCTAAGAGCTCGAGTATTTGTTGTTTATGCAGGCCCAGTTCGAGTTTAGCGACTTGCACTTTGTTGTATTCTTCGCGGTCTTTCCAATCCATATCCTGAGCGTTATCAGGATAAAACAGCAGCACAGCCGCAACAAACACGCCATATAGAGCAACGCCAATACCTATGCGAGTTACTATCTTTTTATTCATCAGATTTTATTTCTATCGTTATTCACATTAAAAAGCTGAGCGATATTTCGCCTTATGGATTAAAAATACCACGCTCAGCCTTATTTTATTACATAATTTCGTAACAAGGCACGTATTCGCTGCCAGGTAATTTCATGCGTTGCTGGACCACAAAGGATTGCAGTAACTCATCCATTAATGTCATAAGTTCACGATCCCCGTTGAGCTGAAATGGCCCTTGCTCTCGGATCAGTTTTACCCCATCAGCTTTGACATTACCTGCGACTATGCCGGAAAACGCTTTACGTAGGTTGGCTGCTAATTCGGCTTTTGGCTGGTCAAAATGCAGGTTCAACGCAGACATGCTGGTGTGCGTTGGTAGGAATGGCACTTGAAATTCAGGCTCTATTTTTAATGACCAGTTAAAATCAAAGGAATCGCCTTTCGCTTTACGATAAGCACGTACGTCTGCACGTTTAGTATTGATGGTTTGCGCCACCAACTTCGGATCATCGACAATAATTTGATATAAAGATTGGGCTTCTGACCCCAGCGTGGCGGCAATGAACTTATCGATCGCAATGAAGTAGCCTTCACATACTTTAGGGCCTGTTAGAATAATCGGTAGCACCTGCTCCTTATTCTGCTCGTTGAGCATCAAGCCAAGTAAGTACAGCAACTCTTCTGCTGTTCCTGCGCCGCCAGGGAAAACAATAATGGCGTGGGACATGCGCACAAATGCTTCTAGGCGTTTTTCGATGTCTGGCATAATAACGAGTTCGTTAACGATGGCATTTGGTGGCTCGGCTGCAATAATGCTTGGCTCTGTGATCCCTAAGTATCGGCCATTTCGATAACGCTGTTTCGCATGGCCTATTGTCGCGCCTTTCATGGGGCCCTTCATGGCACCTGGGCCACAACCCGTGCAAATATTGAGTTCTCGCAGGCCGAGTTGATAACCCACTTCTTTAGTGTATTGGTATTCTGTTTCGCCAATGGAGTGGCCACCCCAGCACACCACTAAGTTCAATTCGGCAGTGTTTTTAATGGTCTGCGCATTACGCATCATATCGAACACTTTATGGGTAATGTAAGCGGATTCGGCAACACCCGGAAATTCCCTTCCATTAAAACTTTCACCCATGTGAAGTAAGTCTCTGAGGACTGAAAACAGGTGTTCGTGTACGCCTTTTATTAATTTTTCATCAACGAAGGCAATGGCCGGCGGATTTACGAGTTCGATTTTTACCCCGCGTTCACGACTGACTAAGCGGATGTCGAACTGTTCATTTTCATCAAACAAGTTTTCGCAGTTATCGGTTTCGGCACCACTGTTTAATACGGCAAGGCAACAGCTGCGAAATAGGTGATAGAGCGGGCTGTCAGCAGAGTGATTAAGTTTATCAACTTCTAACTTGGACAACTGGCTCATGGCCCCAAGGGGATTTAACTGAATACTTTTCATTTGCTTCCTTAAGTAAATAACGCCACTGATAGCTGAATGTTGACACTCAACGAGATAAAAAAACAATGAACGTTTTATTGACGAGCTAAACGTAGCTCAGGATAAATATTCTCAAAATTACTTCTAAATGGATTAATGTCTAAACCACCACGTCGGGTATAGCGGGCGTAGACAGTCAATTTTTGGGGCTTACAAAAACGCATGATGTCACTGAATATACGTTCAACGCACTGTTCATGAAACTCATTATGCTGACGAAAGGATATTAAATAGCGTAATAAGTTTTCTTGGTTAATTTTGCGACCTTGATAACGGATCAATACACTGCCCCAATCCGGTTGATTGGTGATCAAACAATTGGACTTGAGTAAATGACTGCAAAGGGTCTCTTGTACATCTTGCTCTTCAACGGTCAGAATCGAAGGTTGTAAGGCATAGTTATCGATACTGATGTCCAAATCGTCAATGCACTGTGCCTCTAGTGTGCCTAGTTTTAGGCTCGGGAATGCTTTTCGAGCAAACAACTGCACATTGACTGGTAATCCTGCACACGCTGATAAGTCTTCACTGATCATTTTTTGCACATGATGAATAGATTCGATTTTACTTTGATTAAAGCTGTTTAAATACAGTTTGAAAGACTTAGATTCAACTAAATTGACCGAGTCACAGGGAACTTCACAGCGTAAAATAGCGACTTGGGGTTTACCTTTTAAGTTTAACCAAGATAATTCATAACCGTTCCAGCGATCAACTCCATTAAATGGCAGTGAGTCGCCAAGATTAAGTCCATCCCTATTTAAACTGCGGGGCACTCCCTGAAGTAATTCTGGGCTGTAATACTCTTTGTACAGAGTCGCTTTACCTAACGTTAATGTGCTTAAAATATCGGAGGGAAGCGATTTGTCTTGCATGGTAAGGACCTCAAGGTGATTAACAGGTTAGCTATATTTTACATCAGGTTATGGGGTATTTTATCAGAAGATAACGCCAATTTAATGCTACATTACCCCGCATTTACAACTAAGCAAGAGCATATTTTATGACCTCAATGGTAAATCAAGCTTTAGACGACTTCATGATGCGCTTTTCAAGCTTTGCACAGGCGCATTCAAAGGTGACGTCTATCGAATTTGATGCTGACTGGCCATCTAAATGTTATCAATTAACGGATAGCGATCAGCCTGTAAGTCCCACCTCGTGGAAGCCGATATTACGGACTGAAATGTCGGATTTCGCTGAGCTATCTAGCGCACTGGAGTTAGAGCTTCATCCCGATGTGGCAGCATTTTACTCACGTTATTGGAGTGACAATATATTTGCTGAACACCCAAGTGGCCGACTGCAAATTCTGCAAGCTTGGAATGGAGACGATTTTGATCGCCTACAGCAAAATATTGTTGGGCATATTTTAATGAAGCGGCGTTTACGTCAACCAGAAACGATATTTATCGCCTTAACAGATGAAGATGACTTTATTTTAACGGTGGATAATCAAACTGGGGCGGTCATGCTCGAGCAAGTTGGGCTAAAACCCAAAGAGCAAATATCGCCTAATCTTGCTCGTTTTTTAACTGAAATAGTCCCAACAACAGACGGCTTCTAGATTTTATTCTTCGTTTGATGCAAGTACGGTTGCTAAACGTGTGGTCAGCTCCAGCACTTGCTTTTCGAGCAGGGCAACCCTTACTTCCAATGGTATTGATGGCGGGGTTTGTTCAATAGAATGGTTAGTTTTTATCACTTGATTCGGTTGAGCTTGCCAGCTTTGAATACCTTTTATGGTTTCAGGTATAGATAACTTTCCACCTGCACGACTTCTGACTAGCCCAACACTGGGTTTTTTACCTTCCTTTGCTAACGATTGGCACAAAGAAACAATATCCGATAAACGATTATTCATGGTTTTGGTCAATTCTGCGAAAATTTAGTCTTAACGACTATTTAACCTCAATGTATATATATTGTAAATATAAAATATCCTTTAAAATCAGCGAGATATATTTGTGGCCTTTTTTTTGTATAACTTGATTCATGTGAATATGGCAAACGCGCTAATTTCGCCTAAACCTCAGAATAAATAAAAACAGGAGTTATAAATGAAGCCACAAATATTGGTAGGTGCATTAGGATTATCTTTGTTGTTGTCCGGGTGTGTTATTTCCGTCGATGGGGACGGGCATGATGGTTACCACTCTGATTGGAAAAAACAAGAAAAAAACAATCGTAAAGAAGTAGCACGACTTGAACCAAACTTGTCCACCGGACAGGTTATGGAACGCTTAGGTGTCGCGGATTTTAGCGAATTTGTCAAAAAAGGCGATGATCAATATCATGTATTATATTATCGCACGCAGCGAAAAGAAGACGATGGTGTGACAACGAAAGATGAATGTACACCATTAGTGTTGAAGAATGATCAACTTGTTGGCTGGGGAGATGCTGCTCTAAGTATGTTGAATCAGTAAAAGCACTGCTAACATCATGCTCGTACTGAGCATGATGTTTACGTCTCGATTTGGATTTAGCGTATCCGGGTATTCAACTGATCGATCAACTCGGCCCATTCTGCATCTTCCAAAAGGGCGTTTTTAATAAATCCAGCTTGTGACTTTGTCCAGAATTCTGCATCTTCAATATGCACGCCTTGGCGCAATCCCTTGTGCTCATCAATGAAAGCTAAAATATCACGTTCTTCACCACCTAGACCCAGTTGTTCGAAAAGGTCGCCCATTGTTGTGTGATAATTTTCCATTGAATACTCCTGAAATTTTAATGGTTTATGTTTGACTTATATGTCGTTTTACAAAATATTAACATGTATTATGAATTTATAATGCGAATAAAAACCTCCTAGGAGAGATCAGCATGCCATTATCTCAAGCCGTTGTCGCCCCTGATATGGATAACATTAAAGCCGTCTACCTAGCGGCTGAAGATTTGAAAATAGCCGCCTCGATTCTATATCAGGCGTATCACGACGATCCGTTGTTCATGGACATATTTCAGTTTAATAAAGAGGGCTATGAATCGAGGTTGCGCTCAGCGATACGTGAAGAGTTGAATGCTTTCTGGCAAGCCCGCCAGCCTATGATCGGCTTGTTTGATGATGGTCGGCTGCTCGCAGTGGCGTGTTTAATTGGCCCTGATGCTGAGTTCGGTCCGAGTCGTTTCTGGCACTGGAGGCTCAAAATGCTATTGACCGCTGGATACTTTGGTACCAAGCAGATGGTAGATAAGGAGCAAAAAGTACGTGAGCATATTCCTGCAAAACGCTATCACATGTTGTCGTTTATCGGAGTTCACCCTGATTATCAACATTATGGGTTAGGGCATATATTGATGAGTGCAATTGATAGTGTGATGAAAGAAGATAGTGGCAGTGAAGGAATTGGTGTGTATGTAACCTTACCTAAATGCTTGTCGTTTTTTGAAGATGGTCAATATAAAATGCTTGAAGCGTTAGAAACTGGGCACATAACTGGGCATTTAATGTTTTGTGATCGTCAATAATGGCCAGGTTTGTCACTTTTATTTACATAAAAAAGACGTTGTAATTGAACTTTTTCAAAACCCTGCCCAATTTAGTTACCTTAGCCGTTTTTTAATTGTAAGTCATCTCCCTACTTGCTTGTAAGACATCTCGTACAAGCATGTAGGATATAGTCATTTTATTCCCTCAGCTTTCTCGCTCTCAATATTCCAACTCATTGTTATTTATAAATATAAACATAAATATTAGACTTTTGGCTAATATGAGTCACCCAAGTGTCACAGAAGCATGTCGAAAATATTTTTGATTGTTATATAGTTTGTTCCGTCACAAGGAAACACGATGAGTCAGGAAGACACAAGGAAGACACAAGGACGACCTAGGACAGGCTCAAGAAGAGCAACACGGTTTAATGAGTAAACCGTTACATGGATTATCAGGAAAGGCTCAGCAAGAGCAACCCATTTGGAAATGGGAAAAAGGAAAAGGACCCACTCAGGATGAGTGCCCATTCTGGATGAATGGAACAGGGATGGCAAGGAGACTTCCGGATGAAGTCGCTCTACTAAGAGCACCAGGAACGGGACATACTCAGGATGAGTTGCTTAAACTGAATTAAGCGCAAAGGATGCAATTAGGATCGCTGTCGGGAGGATGGCACTCACTTTGGAAAGTGATGAAAATGGATAAGGACACACTTAGGATAAGTGCAGCATTCAGGATGGATGACAGAAGGACAAGACAGGGACGGTGAGATGTAGTTGTTGTGACGGAGCGCACAGAGGGACCTTCAATTTTTATGTAGAGGCGTGGCTTGATTCAATTCAGGTCGCGCTTTTGCCGTTTTTGGGGTTTAGTTTTTCATAACTTAACACTCAGAATGTTCACGTTGTCGTAAAGCGACGTATTGCCGCTCATGAGTGCATCGTTATTTACAGCCTTGCGATTAATCCGCTCGGTATGCCGGTGTCTCTACTTCTAGAACATGCTGTCCAGCCATACTTAACGTGCCCTGATAACTGTTTTCGCCGTTTCCTGAAAATTCAAAAATAAAGCTACTTTGCCAATCTAATTTCCCCCGGTAACTGCCGAGTCGTGTCTTGTTCCTTGCCACACTGATAAGCTGTAAGCCGTGTTGGTCACAGTATTGGGCTAGATGCAGGTTAGCTTTTTCAGTGATAGCGCGCATTCGCCAAAATTGAAAAACGACCAATAAAATAACTAAAAAAAGTGTTAAATCGAATAAATTCATTGTTGTTGTCCACTGAATAAATGCCCGATCACTTGCGTTAAGGCGGGTGATTTATCTGGCCAACGAATAACAGCGAGCATGTGCTGACGAATATCCGGCAACTGCACTAAATCGCTGTATAAATTAGCACATAACTCCGTATCAATAGCAGCGAGCTGATTGATGTATTGGCGAAGTACGGTTTCATCGGTCAGGAATTGCCAATGTCGTGCTGCAATTAATAACATGATATCCGCATTTGTACCGTGTTCTGAGTCGAGTACCCGTTGAATGGTGCGTTGCACCAAGGTTTTAGCAATACTTTGGCTAAGTGCGCGCAGCATCCATTGCACCTTTAACGGATCGTCAAATTGCTGTTCAGCCCAATCAATTAGATGCTGGCTGACATGTTTGTCTATAGCTTGATTCTCAAGTGACGAGGTAAGTGCTTGTTGTACTTGTGGGGCAACAGTCTGCATATGATTAATGATTAGCTGTGCACCGTCTTTACGGCGCACGCTGGCTGCGACATCGGCAATGCCTTGCAGCGCAACTTCCTGCCAGTTATACATGTTCGGTTGCGTAAAATAACGTAGTGCTGCAGCGTAATATTCGCTAGGGGGGAAATTAAGTGCAGTGCGACTGATGCTGTTGAAATCGGCTAATTGCTGTTGGTTGGGGACAAACGTATAAGGATTTTCAGGTAACCGCCCTTGAGCTTCTTTATTGCGCTCTAACTGTGCCCCAAGGGCATCGGTGATAATCTGCAAAAAGTGATTACGCGTGGCGGTAATGACTAAACCTTGCTCATCTATCGGCAGTTTCACAAACCAAATATACTGTTCGCGACTCAATTGGCGACTATAAAAAACAATACCAAACCAAGCATGTTGTTGGCGAGGGTAGGGGGCGACGATACTGGCGTTTTCAATATCTAAAAATGTTTGGGTGTCAGTAGCGCGAATGGTTCTGCCCATATCAAATACACTGTATTCGGTTTGCGCATGGAGAAGAAATTCACTGATGGAGCTGATTTGATTCATGTTTACCTATAAACTGCCGCGAAATATGCGGAAATAACCTGAATGTGGTGAAATAACACCCAATTTGAGACAACTAAATATGTGCCGAAGCATGCCATGTAGCGAGCAAGAAGTCCAAATACAGCGATTGTTAAATCGTCTGGAATCGGCGCTAAAGACAGCTGAACAATGGTCGTCTACCTCGCCGTCCTCTTGGGCGATGGAAAGTGATGCCCCCTTCGCTTGCGACCGAATGAGCTTTGCCCAGTGGCTACAGTTTATATTTATTCCCAAAATGAACGATATTCTTAAGACACAAAATCCGCTACCTACTCGTATGGCATTATTACCTATGGCCGAGGAGTGGAATAAAGGTCGGCAAAAAAGTGCACCAGAGCGTCGTCAGGTGCTTGAGGTCATTGCACAAATTGACAGCTTATTCAGTGGTAAATTTATATGACGTTAAAAATTTTATATCAAGATGAGTATATCGTTGCTATTCATAAGCCAGCGGGCTTGTTGGTGCACAGAAGTATGATTGACCGTCATGAAACGCAGTTCGCGATGCAAATGTTAAGGGACCAAATTGGTCAACATGTATTTCCAGTACATCGTTTGGATAGGCCGACTTCTGGTGTGCTTATTTTCGCATTATCGGCAGATGTGGCGCGATTACTGGGAGAGCAATTTGCTGGGCATGATATTGCCAAAACCTACTTCGCTATTGTGCGAGGACATGTTAAAGAGCCTGGTACGATTGACTATGCCCTTAAGGAAAAGCTCGATAAAATAGCGGATAAGCGTGCTAATCAGGACAAAGCGCCCCAAGATGCGCAAACTGAATACCTACCATTACAGCATTTTGAATTACCCTTTTCCGTCAGCCGGTATCCATCTGCGCGATATACCCTTGTGCGTTTGCATCCTAAAACGGGGCGTAAGCATCAACTGCGTAGGCATATGTGCCATATCAATCATCCCATACTTGGAGATACCACCCATGGTGACGGTAAGCATAATAAATTTGCGCGGGATCAGTTTGCGTTTAACGGCTTGGCACTTACGTGCCAACAGATGAGTATTTATCATCCGGTCAGTAACGAAAAGCTGATAATAATGAATGATTTTGATCAAAGGATGTCTACTTTAATGTCACAATGGGGTTGGCAATTTCCGTCGACAGACGGGTTAGATTTAGTATCCGTTAATGGGTAAACTAGTTTCGTTTTAGTAATGGAAGAGCATGTATGAGTAAAGTAGGTATTTTTGTTGGTTCGGTATACGGTAACGCCCAACATGTGGCTGAGCAAGTGCAAGAATTGCTCACGAATAAACAAGTGGTTAGCGAAATTTATGACGATCCAAGCGTGGATGACTTTAAACGCTGTGACGGTTATATTTTTGTTTCTTCCACCACAGGACAAGGTGATATTCCACCTAACTTGGAATTTTTTGTATCTGATTTAAAAGATATGTTTCCCTTGATGGATCAAAAACCATTCGCCGTTATCGGATTAGGGGATAGCAGTTATTGTGATTCGTACTGCGGTGCCGGTGAGCAATTGCAGGAGTTACTGCTTGAATTACAAGGGAAACCCGTCGCGGATATGCTTAAAATCGATGCTTGTGAAACCTTAGAGCCTGAGAAAGAGGCATTAGCATGGATTGAGCCCTTAACTAGTGAATTTGCCTAATCGACAATAATTAGCTAGGTTGCGGGGAAAAATGCCACATGAAAAGCGGCGTGATATTATCAATATCACGCCGCTTTTTTGTGCTGTTTATTCACAAATTAATGTGAGGGTGACTCACTCGCTGGAGCGGGTCGGGTGTCGACATCGGCATTGGCCATGAAGTAGGTCAGTAGGGCATAAGCTGCTTGGTTTTGGGCAAGTGACTTAGGATCCACTTTGTCTAAAGTATCATTGGCCGTATGGTGATAATCAAAATAGTAGGTTCCATCTTGTAACAATGAGACAACCGGCACCCCATGCTTAGGCAGCATAGAAACATCCGGTCCACCACCTGCTTGATTATTGCCTTGTTTTACGCCAATTCTTGCGAGCGCAGTAAACAAAGGTTTAGCTGCTTGAAGGGCATCTGGGGCGAATAAGGTATCTATTTGATAAATTTCACCAGCACCAAAGTCCGATTCGGCCGCCACGATAATGTTGCCTAATTCCGCTTTATGACGACGAGTGTATTCTTGCGCGCCGGTTAGGCCAAACTCTTCAGATGCATATAATACCACGCGGATTGTGCGTTTCGGTTGACCCGTAAGACTGTTAATCAACTTCGCCGCACCGGTTACTATGCCGACTCCTGCGCCGTCATCTAACGCACCAGTGCCTTCATCCCATGAATCGAGGTGGGCGCCGATAAGTACGATTTCTTCAGGGTGTTCACTGCCTGTGAATTCACCGATGACATTATAAGATGTTTGCCAGCCGTGTTCTTTTGCTCGCATTTCAACGGCGAGGGTGACGTCTTTACTTGCTGCCAGCATGGCTTCAAGATTATCCGCATCAGCATTTGATAGAGCGCCCGCCGGAATTTTTTCGACTTTTTCAGAGTATTGCATAACCCCCGTATGAGCAAAGCGTGAGTTATCGGTGCCCACCGAACGAATAAGCACTGCTTTCGCGCCAAGTTTGGCTGCCTCGATAGCGCCTTGTGAACGGCCTATTACCACAGGACCATACCCTTTCCCTGCTCGGTCACGTTGCATACGTTGATTGATGAACACGATTTTGCCTTGCACGCTGGCTGTTTCAGCTTGCTTTAAGGATGCAAGCGAGTCGAACATGACCACTTGCGTAATTAGCCCTCCTTCTGGGGTGGCGACCGAGCCACCGAGAGCGCTAATAAAAAGCTTTTGCTGATAAGGAGAAATGACTTTTGCATCAGCAATCCCCCGGGACCAGTTGCGTACTCGCACGGGCTCTTTGTTAATTTTATCGAAACCAAGCTCTTTAAATTTATTCTCTGCCCACAGCACTGCCCGTTTATCACCTTCACTACCGGCAATGCGTGGACCAACCTCAACCGTGAGTGATTTTACCACCTGATACGCCAAATCACTGCTCATAGCTTGTTCACTTATAAGCGCTAACTGACGTGCGTGGGGAGACGCGTTTTCCGTGGATGTGCAAGCACTGAGTAATAGTGTGCTGGTTAAGGCCAGTGCGTGATAAAAATGTTTGCCTGTCATGAGCTTCCCTTTAGGGTGGTTTTTTTATGAGTTTGCAGTAATTTAAAGCAAACTGTCGTGAGCTGTCTGAAATAAATTGTTTCAAAGGGTGAGATTAGCTTCTGACAGGAATTTTAGGCACAAAAAAAGCGCCTAAGCGCTTTTTGACAATAAACCTTCTAAACAGATATTAAGCTAGTGCTTTAATCTGTGCAGACAAACGGCTCTTATGACGAGCAGCTTTATTTTTATGGATTAGACCTTTAGTTGCCATGCGGTCAATTAAAGGTGTTGCAGCTGCTAATGCAGCTTGAGCAGATGCTTTGTCGCCAGAAGCGATTGCAGCAAGTACTTTCTTCAAAGATGTACGTGTCATAGAACGACGGCTAGCGTTGTGCTGGCGGCGTCTTTCTGATTGTAGTGCACGTTTCTTAGCAGACTTAATGTTAGCCAAGTGGAACTCCCAAAAAATTCTAGTCAAAATTCAAGGGTGCGGATTTTGCCTATCAGACCTGCGTTTGTCAAATGCTTTCGCGTATTTATTGCGCAAAGTAGCAGTTAATTCTCAGGGTATCGTAATGCTGGATCTGAATTGAATTCACAATCAGCGAAATGGGCGACGTCAATAGGCATTCGCACCTGCCAATGCATAGTCTACCTGAGTTCTTCGGCAGAGCGAAGACAGAATGAGGGAAGATTGAACATTTAGTTTTTAAAATGACTCAACCAAAGCTTTTGACTGTTTTTTGTTTGAGTACTTCTAACTATTTAGGCCTTGGCGCATAATGCCCCGTCATGTTATTCGGATTAGTTGTCTTGTAAGGAAGTGGTGTGTCGAATCGTTTATTGAAATCCGGATTAATCGTCAGTTGTATGACTTTTTTATCGCGTATCTTAGGTTTGGTCAGGGATGTGGTCGTTGCTAACCTTATGGGCGCAGGTGCGGCGGCAGACGTATTTTTCTTTGCAAATAAAATCCCCAATTTTTTGCGTCGTCTTTTTGCTGAAGGGGCCTTTGCACAAGCATTTATTCCGGTATTGACAGAAGTCAGCAGTGAAGGTGATAAAGACGCCATGAAGCAGTTTGTGGCCAAGGTGTCAGGCACCCTAGGGGTGATTGTGACCGTTGTAACCTTTTTCGGTGTTATTGGCTCACCAGTGGTGACTGCGCTTTTCGGTGCAGGTTGGTTTATGGAATATTTAAACGATGAACCTCAAGGGGCTAAGTTTGAGTTGGCATCGTTAATGTTGAAAATTACTTTTCCGTACTTGATGTTTATCTCACTTGCTGGTTTAACGGGGGCGATACTCAATACCCTGAATCAATTTGCGGTATCAGCTTTCACACCTGTATTGTTAAATGTAGCGATTATCAGTTGTGCCATCTTCATGGCTGACACCTTTGATGAGCCTGGTTTTGCGTTGGCGTGGGGGGTCTTTATAGGCGGAATAGTGCAATTTGCGTTTCAGTTGCCCTTTTTATATCGAGCTGGTTTATTGGTTAAGCCCCAGTGGGGTTGGTCAGACCCTAAGGTGACTAAGGTTCGTAAATTGATGATCCCTGCGTTATTTGGTGTGTCAGTAGGGCAGATAAACCTATTGTTTGACACTTTTATTGCCAGTTTTTTGGTGACGGGCTCTATTAGTTGGCTTTACTACTCTGATCGTTTATTGGAGTTCCCCTTGGGGTTATTCGGTATCGCTATTGCCACCGTAATATTACCGACTTTATCCCGCAATCACGTAACGAATGATGCCAAAGGATTTAGCGCTAATATTGACTGGGCACTGCGCATCGTTTGTTTACTGGGTATTCCGGCGGCTGCCGGTTTGATGATCTTAGCTGAGCCGATGTTAATTGTACTTTTTAAACGCGGAGAATTTACGGCTCTGGATGCCACACTTGCGTCATACAGCCTTATTGCTTATGCGACTGGGTTATTAAGCTTTATGCTTATCAAGGTGCTCGCTCCAGGGTTCTTTTCTCGGCAAGATACAAAAACACCGGTTAAGTACGGTATTTGGTGTATGGCATCCAATATGCTGTTCAATTTAATTTTTGCTATTCCGTTTGGATATTTGGGCTTAGCGATTGCGACAAGTTTATCGGCGACCATGAACGCGGGATTGCTTTATAGCAAGTTACATCGTTTAGGGGTGTATCAGGTGTCCTCTGGTACGCTACGTTTCTTAGCTAAGGTGATGCTTTCTTCATTGATTATGGCCACTGGTTTACTCTACTATCGCCCAGCTATTACAAGTTGGTTAGCTTGGTCTCCGGGAACACAAATGGCCCAGTTAGCGATTATGATCTCAGGTGCCGGAGCGGTATTTTTAGTGAGTGCAGTCGCGCTCGGTATCCGGCCAAGACAGTTGCTGTCAAAAGCAATTCAGGTAAATTAACGTCAACATGCCTATAACGGGCTGTATCTCTGCGTGTAGTTCGTTATAATCCGTCGCTTTGATTTTAGCCAAAACAGTATCAGCCTCGAGATTACACTTGAAACAGCTGACGTAAATGAGGAACAAAGTGGAATTAGTCCGCGGTTTACATAATCTTCGCGACAAACATCGAGGGTGTGTACTGACAATTGGTAAGTTCGACGGTGTTCACCTTGGTCATCAAGCGGTACTGAGCCAGGTCGTTGTGAAAGCTCGAGAACTGGGCTTGCCTGCGACTGTGATGGTCTTTGAACCTCAACCTGAAGAACTGTTTACCCCTGATAATGCGCCGGCGCGCCTGAGTTTGTTACGCGACAAATATGTGCAGCTTAAAGCATTAGGTGTGGATCGATTGCTGTGTTTGAAGTTTGATAAACGCTTTGCTTCTTTTACCGCTGAACAATTTGTTGAGCAGCTATTGGTAGAAGATCTTGGGGTGAAATTTCTAGTGGTAGGGGATGATTTTCGCTTTGGTAAAGGTCGAGTGGGTGATTTCTCTATGCTGCAAGACGAAGGCCGAAAATGTGGCTTCAGTGTTGTCAGTACCCAGAGTTTCCGCTTCGAGGATTTTAGAGTGAGCTCCACTGAAGTGCGCACAGCCTTGAGTGACGACAACTTTGAGTTAGCGGAAAAGATGCTAGGTCGTCCCTTTACGATTTCAGGCAAAGTACTGCATGGTGATAAAAAAGGTCGCACAATAGGATTTCCTACCGCTAATCTATTGCTGAAACGCTGTAACGCCCCCATCAATGGTGTGTTTGCCGTGCAAGTTGATATAGCAGGAAAAATGTACTCAGGTGTAGCGAATATTGGTACCCGGCCCACGGTTAATGGCCAGCGTTCTCAGTTGGAAGTGCATATCTTCCATTTTACTGGCAATCTTTATGGTCACTTTATTTCGGTGGCAATAAGGGCGAAATTACGCAATGAGGTGAAGTTCGATTCATTCGAGCAGTTGCACCAACAAATACAACGTGACGCCGAGCAAGCCAAGCAGCTACTCGGGGTTAACTGAAATTTAATGACGAATAACGACGATTTTGGATTTAGCAATCAATGAGTGACTATAAACATACTTTGAATTTGCCTGAAACTGAGTTTCCTATGCGTGGAAACCTAGCTCAGCGCGAGCCTAAAATGCTGCAAGACTGGACTAATAAAGCGTTGTATCACAAGATCCGCGCTGCTAAAAAAGGTAAAACACCTTTTATCTTGCATGATGGCCCTCCCTACGCCAATGGTGATATTCACATTGGCCACGCAGTGAATAAAATTCTTAAAGATGTGATTGTTAAGTCAAAAACTCTATCTGACTTTGATGCGCCTTATGTTCCTGGTTGGGATTGCCACGGCCTGCCTATCGAGTTAATGGTAGAAAAGAAAGTTGGCAAACCGGGCAAGAAAGTTACTGCCGCGGAGTTCAGACAAAAATGCCGAGACTATGCTGAAAAGCAAATTGCGGGTCAAAAGACAGATTTCATCCGCCTCGGTATTTTGGGCGAGTGGGATAAGCCATATAAAACGATGGACTATAGCTCCGAAGCGAACATTATCCGTGAGTTAGGTAACGTCGTGCGCTCAGGTCATCTCGAAAAAGGTTTCAAGCCGGTTCATTGGTGTACAGACTGTGGCTCAGCATTGGCTGAAGCTGAGGTGGAATATCAAGACAAAGTATCGCCATCTATTGACGTACGTTTCAATGTTGCAGATGAAAGCAGCTTTAGCGCTAAATTTGACACCACCGGCGCTGATGTAGGCGAAGGCACTATTTCAGTCGTTATTTGGACCACAACACCTTGGACGTTACCTGCTAACCGAGCTATTTCTCTTAACCCTGAGTTGGAATATAGCTTGATACAAGTGCAGTCTGATAAAGGTCCTGAGCGCTTAGTGATTGCTTCGGACTTGCGCGAGGAGTGTCTTAAGCGTTTCGGCTTTGAAGAAAGCAAAGTACTAGGCGTTGCATTAGGTCAATCACTTGAAAATATGCAAGTGCAGCATCCATTCTATGACTTCAGCGTACCGCTTATTTTAGGTGATCATGTTACCACAGATTCTGGTACCGGCTGTGTGCATACCGCACCGGGTCACGGGGTTGAAGATTTTAATGTAGGCCGTCAATATAATCTTGAAGTTGCTAACCCAGTTGGTGCAAACGGTGTGTATTTAGATAGCACTGAAATATTTGCTGGTGAGCACGTATTCAAGGCTAACGATCATGTAGTTGAAGTGCTTAAAGAGCGCGGCGCTTTAGTGCATTTCTACAAATACAGTCACAGTTATCCACATTGCTGGCGCCATAAAACGCCATTGATTTTCCGTGCTACCCCCCAGTGGTTTATCAGTATGGATAAAAATGGACTGCGTAAAGCTTCGATAGAAGAAATTCATAAAACACAGTGGATCCCAGAGTGGGGCGAAAGTCGCATTGAAAGCATGGTCGCTGGTCGTCCTGATTGGTGTATTTCACGCCAGCGTACGTGGGGCGTTCCGATTGCCTTGTTTGTGCATAAAGACACAGGTGAGTTACATCCTAATACCGACGCGCTTATTGAACAGGTTGCTGAGCTGGTTGAAGCTAAAGGCATTCAAGCGTGGTGGGATATCGATACCCAAGAATTGTTGGGTGATGATGCTGACACCTTCGTTAAAGTACTTGATACCTTAGATGTATGGTTCGACTCAGGTGTGAGTCATTATTTCGTGGTTGATAAACGAGATGATATTCCTGCGTCTGCAGATCTGTATTTAGAGGGCTCCGATCAGCATCGCGGCTGGTTCATGTCCTCACTGATGACTTCGGTTGCAACCAAAGGTCACGCCCCTTATAAGCAAGTGCTTACTCACGGTTTTACCGTTGATGGCAATGGCAAAAAAATGTCTAAGTCACTGGGTAATACTGTGGCACCTCAACAGGTAACCAACAAGCTTGGCGCAGATATTTTACGTTTATGGGTAGCATCAACGGATTATCGTAGTGAAATAGCGGTGTCTGACGAGATCCTTAAGCGCTCAGCGGATGCATATCGCCGGATCCGAAATACGTCACGCTTTTTACTCGCAAACTTAACAGGTTTTAATCCGAAAACTGATTTAGTGCCGTTTGCGGAAATGGTCGAACTGGACAAGTGGGCTGTTAGTCGTGCTCAAGCAATTCAGACCGAAATCATTAAAGCTTATGAAGATTACGACATGTTAGTTGTGACGCAGAAACTTATGCAATTTTGTTCAATCGAAATGGGCAGTTTCTACCTTGATATTATCAAGGATCGTCAGTATACCGCCAAGGGCGATAGCCATGCACGTCGTTCTTGCCAATCTGCGTTGTACCATATCGTTGAAGCGTTAGTACGGTGGATGGCACCTATTACTAGCTTTACCGCTCAAGAAATTTGGCAAGAAATGCCATGGCAAGAAGATGAATTTGTTTTCACTGGATCATGGTACACAGGCTTGAGTACACAAGCTGATAATACCGAGTTTAATGATGCATTTTGGCAGCAAATTTTAGCCGTTAAAGACGAAGTTAACCGCACGATTGAGCTTGCGCGTAAAGAAGGCACCATAGGTGGTTCACTCGAAGCGGAAGTCAAAATTTATGCAACGGCAGAACTTGCGAACCTGTTAGCTAAATTAAAAGACGAAGCGCGATTTGTATTTATTACCTCTTCTGCTTCTGTACAGTTAGTTAGCAGCAAACCTGCTGAGGCAACTGAGACTGACGTCGCGGGTTTGTGGTTGCATATTAGCGCATCAGAAGGCGAAAAATGTGCCCGCTGCTGGCATCATCGTGAAGATGTTGGCAGTGACGACACGCATCCTGAGTTATGTCAGCGCTGCGTGACGAACGTTGATGGTGAAGGTGAAACTCGCGCTTATGCTTAATTTATTTAAACAAAGTGGCCTGCGTTTTTTGTGGTTATCTGTGGTGGTGTTTGTCATTGATCAGGTAACCAAACATTGGATTGTGGCAAATTTAGAACCTTACCAAGCCATTCAATACACGTCATTTTTTAATCTGACTCACGTATATAACTACGGCGCCGCATTCAGCTTTTTAAGTGATGCTGGTGGCTGGCAACGCTGGTTATTTACTGGTATTGCGATTGCAGTATGTGGCTTAGTTACGTGGTGGCTAAAAGAAACGACTCGTCAACAAGTGATGTTGCCGGTAGCATTTTGCCTAATTATAGGCGGTGCCCTGGGTAACGTTTTTGATCGCTTGTTGCATGGTTTTGTTATCGACTTCTTGGTGCTTTATTATCAAGATTGGTATTGGCCTGCGTTTAACGTTGCTGATAGTGCGATATGTTTAGGTGCCATGTTGTTAGTGATAGATATGTTCAAAAATAAGGATAACGAGAATGAGTGATTCAACTGTAGTCATAACAGACAACAGTGAAGTGGTATTACACTTTGATTTGAAGTTGTCTGATGGTTCAGCGGCTGATAGCACGCGGGTGAACAATAAACCGGCTAAACTGGTTATTGGTGACGGTAATTTAACCCCCGGATTTGAAAGCTGTTTGTTGGGCTTAGTGGTTGGGGATAAAAAATCATTTACCCTTGAGCCTAAGGATGCGTTTGGCTCCCCCAATCCGGATAATATTTATCATTTGGATCGCAGCAAGTTCGACGGTGATACGCCAGCAGAAGAGGGCATGATCATGACTTTTTCTCAACCGGACGGCAGTGAATTGCCCGGTATCGTGCGCTCGGTGGCAGGGGCTTCGGTAACGGTTGATTTTAATCATCCATTGGCTGGACAAACTATTACTTTTGATGTGGAAATTATTTCAGTCGTTTAATTGTCAAATACAATGACCCCGGCTTCAGGAAAAACTAGGAAACATAATGCAAATTCATTTGGCGAACCCACGAGGCTTTTGTGCCGGTGTTGACCGAGCTATTACAATTGTCGAACGAGCTCTGGAAATTTTTTCACCGCCAATCTATGTACGCCACGAAGTGGTGCACAATAAATTTGTGGTCGATGGTCTTAAAGAGAGAGGCGCGGTGTTTGTCGACGAATTGAACGAAGTGCCTGATGATAGTATCGTGATTTTTTCTGCCCATGGTGTATCCCAAGCGGTGAGAAGCGAAGCCAGCGCTCGTGGGTTAAAGGTTTTTGATGCCACGTGCCCTTTGGTTACAAAAGTACATATGGAAGTCATGCGCGCCAGTTCAAAAGGAACGGAATGTGTGTTGATTGGCCATCAGGGACACCCTGAAGTCGAAGGGACCATGGGACAATATGATAGCGCCGATGGTGGCATCTATCTCGTTGAGTCGGTGGATGACGTGGCAAGCTTGGTAGTGAAAAACCCAGCGGCATTGTATTACTGTAGCCAAACCACTTTGTCGGTAGACGATACTGCCGATGTAATTGATGCTTTGCGCGCTAAATTTCCAGCGATTGAAGGCCCTCGTAAAGACGATATTTGTTATGCCACGCAAAATCGTCAAGATTCGGTTCGTGAGCTCGCTGCAGATTGTGATGTTCTGCTAGTGGTCGGTGCACAAAATAGCTCTAATTCTAATCGTTTGCGAGAATTGGCTCAGAAAATTGGTGCTAAAGCCCACCTCATTGCAGATGCTGATTGTATTCAAAAAGAATGGTTGGCTGGTGCGACCAATATAGGTGTCACCGCCGGTGCTTCTGCCCCTGAGGTATTGGTTCAAGGTGTGGTAGAGCGCTTGAAGCAGTGGGGCGCAACTCATGCACATGAACGAGCAGGGCGCTTAGAAAATATTGAATTTGCAGTACCTAAAGAATTACGAGTAAAACAAGTTAGTTAGTCAATTCTATACATTAAACCTGTCAATGTTGTTATTAAGGTCGTTTTAGGGCCTTGATACTAGCCGTTTTATGTATGTTCAGTAGCACGCCGCCAGCCAGTCAAATAACCGCATTTATACCTATAGCCTAAAGTCGATAACTAATCTTACCTATTAGTGCGCTAAGCTTCCCTATCATTATTATGCATGTGGTTAGCCGTTATCAGCAGCAAAAGCGCTAGTTTTAACCCGTTATCAAACGCCCTTTCATTGATCGCTATGAAAGGGGTGGGTATGGTTGAAATATTAGTGACGCTGTTTATCTTAACCGTGGGGCTACTTGGCGTGGCCTCATTGCAATTTGTAAGTGCGTTCTCCAATGCAGATGCTTTGCATCGTAGTCAGGCAGTCTTAGTGGCTCAGCAATTTAGCGAACGTCTACGCGCGGCCGCTGCGCCATCTGTTACAGGTGCGGGCTTGGTGGTCGATAATCAATATTATGCTGATGATGTCTACAACTTTGCTGACTTGTCTTGTGATTCTTCAGCATTGCCTTACGAATGTTTTTGCTTGGCGATACCAGCGAGCGTTCCAAATTGTCAGCAGAATCAATGCAATGCCGCCCAATTTGCGCAGTTTGATGCCTATGAAGTGTCATGCGCCGTTACCTCAGCCGCTCCCAGTCTGTTAATTTCATTGACCTGCGCAGATAATAATGTGCTCGATACCGACCGCTGCAGTGCTGGTGCTCGACAGCAAATTATGGTCACTTGGCCTGTTGAAAATTGGCAGAACCAGCAACGTATTCTCAACCCAGAATGTAATACCAATAAAGACAGTCCACACGATTGCGTAACACTGGATCTTACCCTGTGACCAAGAATGACCGTAATCCTAAACACCTATACTCAGCGTCTGGTTTTAGCTTGATTGAGTTGATGATTGCCCTTGCATTGGGGTTAGTCATATCGGGTGCCATTATTCAAGTTATGGTGAGCTCACGAGTGACCCAAGGTGTTAATCAGGCTGTGACGTCGGTGCAAGAAAATGGCCGATTTATTATCAGTCGCTTGCGCCAAGAAATGCTCATGGCTGGGCGTTACGATTTGCTTGAGCCTAGCTTGAATAAAGTTGTTGATGTGATTGAGGAGGCGAGTTTTGTGCTAAACCATCCCATTATTTTACCGGGAGATTTTGCATCCATGCCCCAACTTGGGACAATACAAGGCGCGACTGGGGCCAACGATGTGCTAGTTATCGGTTTACAAGGAAGGACCGACTGCAGAGGCAACCGCTTGGGATACGATCAAGGGGAAGAATTCTACGTGATAAATCATTACTTTGTGCAAAGTAATACACTGCGCTGTCGAGGTTTCGATGGGCGAGTATTAAGAGGCAAAATAGCCAGCAATAATTCGGTCGACAATAGTGCAGAGATTATTCTGGATGATGTTTATAGCTTTCAAGCGTTGTACGGTATCACGCACAACACGTTATCAGGGGATAATTCAGGACGACCAATTCGTTATGTTAGAGCTGATGAGTTGGCAGCATTGTTAGCAAACGGAAGCCAAGTTGTGGCCATCAAATTTTCTTTGCTTTTACGCGGTGATGGCGAAATAAAGTTGAATACCAGTAAGGCATATAAGCTGTTGAATGAAACGCCGATTACGCCAAACGGGACAGGCTTATTTAAACCTTTTGAAACCATGGTTACCTTACGAAATGTGAAAAACACCATGCGTAATAGAAAACTATGAGCACCCTACAAAGCAACGTTAATCGCTTTGGGGTAAAGCAGCGTGGTCTGGTTATGGTGTTTGCCTTATTAGTACTGGTGAGCTTGACCGTGCTGGGAATTGCCTCAGTCTCAAGTGGCTTATTGCAAAATAAGATGGCAGTGTCATTGCAAACTCAGACTCTCGCATTTGATGCTGCCGAAGCCGCTATTGCCGGGGTGGTATTTGAGTCAGAAGATAATATTGTGATAAGCGACTTAGTCATGGTTGATCCTCTTACTCAAGCGCGGCAGGCTCCCGCTTTGGATATACAGAATCAAACGCTACGTTGCCAAGAAGATGAAAGCTGGACCAATAGACGTGTAACGAGTGCTGGCCTTACATCCGGTGCACAGCATCAAGGAGAAGGGCATTATGATACCAGTCCCGCCATTGATAGCTGGTCACGCACAGCATACATTCGGGAACAGGCGTGTCTAGGCTCAAGCAACGTTATCAGCGGCAGCCACATTACTTGTCATGTTTTTATCATTAAAGGTTGCGGTCAAATGCAAGGCAGTAGCTCAATTGTCGCCAATAGTTTAACTGCTGCCGTGCTTGCGCCAGCGTCACAATAACCGGAGGGATTATGTTGCAGTCTAGAGTGTTATTTTTGCTGATTTGCCTGATCTCATCGGCGCACGTATTGGCAGACGATCTGGAAATATACTTTGGGGCCAGTACTGAGCAAGTTAAATACGATCCTAATGTGCTCTTTATTATGGATACATCTGGAAGCATGACCGCACACGACGATACCAATGAGTCGCGAATGCTCAGAGTGCAGAATGCATTAAAAGAAACATTACGTTCGGTCACGAATGTTAATGCTGGATTGATGCGTTTTTCGGATTACGGTGGACCAATACTCTATCCTGTACGTCCTATTGATGACACTGTATCACCGGAACTCATTACGCCTATTGTTCAAGGTATTGATGATGCCACAGAGCGTGCTGGCTCAGTGAGTCTGACTAATAGTAGCTTGACCCTTTCCGCAGGGACTGAGCGCATCTATGCCGGGCTGCGTTATCAAACACTGAACATTCCCCAAGGTGCGACAGTGACAAGCGCTTATTTACGTTTCAGTTCTCGCGGCTATGATGCGTCAGCCACGCGCATTGATATAGCGGCAGAGCTAAGTGCTAATTCAACGCCTTTTGACAGCACATTGCAGAATATTAGCAATCGCGAACTCACCTCGAATCAAGTGGTATGGGAACAGAACAATGATTGGCCTTCTGTCGGCGATACCGTTGCTTCTGTTGACTTTAGTTCGGTGATCCAAGAAGTGGTTGATCAAAGTGATTGGTGCGGGGGAAATGACCTCAGTATTATTTTGATCACAGACGGCCTTAGTGCCCAAAGCAATCGTGTGGCCGACAGCTTCGAGCAAGGCGGGGGCTTATCACCACAATTGGTGGTGGTTTATGACGATACGACGGCAACTGGCTGTATCACAGGTGATTTAACCTATCAAATTGATAGTCAGTCGAATAACGCTGAAGAGCGCTCAAACGGCTATCCGTCAACGGGTAGCGAATTAACGTTTAACCCTAACAGTAATGATTATGTTGGTTTGCGCTTTCGCAACATTGCTTTGCCTCAAGGGGCAATCGTCAGTAATGCCTATCTAGAATTCACTGCTTATCAAAATAGTCAGAACAATAGTACCTCTATGACGATACAGGCGGCAAATGAGGCAGACCCAAGTAGTTTTCAAAATTACTCACGTTACTTACTGAGAAATAAAGCGAAAACGGCGTCCGTGACTTGGAGTGGCATTGGCCGCTGGTATCGAAATCGCGATTATCAAAGTCCGTCGGTGTCAGGTATCGTCAATCAGTTGGTTAATGGTGGCGATTGGCAGTCAGGTAATGACATGATGTTTATTTTGTCCGATTTTAATAATGCACGTGGCGCTTACACTTACTCAGAGCGCCCATCAGGTGCTGCAAAGTTAGTGATTGAATTTCAGGGAAACGCTACCCCAGGACAAACCTCTACCGTACGTGAGCACCTGGTCAGTAAAGTTGATGAGTTAAGCGCAAGTGGTTATACACCTATTGTTGATACGTTATACGAAGGTGTACTGTATTACGGTGGTTTAGATGTGGATTATGGGTTAAACCGCGGTAATAATTCCGTATCGAATACCGTTAGGCGAAATACTCGAGTCAGCCATAGACTTTCGTATGTGGGGCAAGATGCGACACTGCCTTCAGGGTGTGAAGAAGACAATTTAAGTTCATCTAATTGTATTACCCAACAAATTCCCCAGGGCGCACGTTATATTTCCCCAGTGACGGATCGTCAATGCCAGGTGAATAACCATATTGTTTTACTGTCCGATGGTGAGGCTAATAATAATCACAGTGTTGACGAGATAGAAAATTTACTCAGTGCTAGCTGCACCGGTAGCGGCGGTGAGAAATGTGGTTTGAGTTTGGTACGAAATGTCGCCGACTCAGAAGAGTCCGTTATCGATAGCCGCATCATCACTCATACTATTGGCTTTGCCGCTAATACCCAGGCGAATAGCTTTTTGAATCAAATCGCTCTGCAGGGTGGTGGTGGCTTTTATCAAGCCGATAATAGCCAAGAGTTACTCGGTGCGTTTCAATCGATTTTAAAAACGGTCAAAGACGTGAATGCAACCTTTGTTTCCCCGGGTGTGGCAGTGAATCAATTAAATCGTTTAACGCACAAAGATGAATTGTATTTCGCCTTGTTCAAACCCTCTGAAGGAAGCAATTGGCCTGGCAACTTAAAAAAATACAAGATAGATGGCGATACCATTCTTGATAAAAATGGTTTGCCTGCGGTGGATGATGGAAATGGCTTCTTTTCCGAGCAGGCGCACAGTTATTGGTCTGTATTAACCGATGGCAATGATGTGCGTCAAGGTGGTGCGGCGAGTAAGATGAGCCTTGCGCGAAGTCTGTTTACTTTTGCTGTGCCTGGTGCACTGTCTAATAGCGATAACCGGTTGCACGAAAGTAATACAAATATAACTGGGCAAGCATTAGCCATTGATATGCTGGACGATGCTAGTACAGTGCGCAGTAATCTTCTTAAGTGGGTGAGGGGCGTAGATTTAAAAGATGATGATGGTGATGGTGACACCTCAGATATACGTTTACAAATGGGCGATCCTATTCATTCACAACCTGTTATTGTTAATTACTCAGCGAATGACAGTGCCATTTTTGTGGCCACGAACCAAGGTTTTTTACACTCCTTTGATGCGCAAAGTGGTAGTGAGAATTTTGCGGTTATCCCCCAAGAATTACTCACCAATTTATATGAGTTTTATCGAGAAAATACCACTTCAAATCATATTTATGGCTTGGACGGGGATCTGGTTTTACGCCATTTCGATAACAAAATCTATCTCTATGTGGGTATGCGTCGAGGCGGCAGAAATTATTACACCTTTGATATTACCAGCAAAACCAATCCCCTTTTAGTCCATCAAATCATCGGCGGAAGCAGTGGCTTCGAAAAACTGGGGCAGTCTTGGTCGCGGCCTACGGTAACGAAAGTTAAAGTAGGTGAAACGATACGTAATGTACTTATTTTTGGTGGTGGCTACGACGTCGAGCAAGATAATAAGCTGGCGCGCAGTGCTGATACATTAGGTAATGCGGTTTTTATAGTAGATGCTGATAGCGGTGAATTGATTTGGTCAGCGAGCAACAGTGGGGCCGATTTACTGCTAAATGATATGCAATATAGCATTCCGGCTCGTATTTCGGTCATTGACAGAGATAATGATGGTCTAGCAGATCATATGTACGTGGCGGATCTAGGCGGGCAACTGTTTCGACTCGATATACACAATGGAACTGGGCGAAGCGATCTGGTTAGTGGTGGTTTGCTGGCGGATCTAGGCGGTGATCTCGCGGAAGACAACAGACGTTTTTATTACGCACCAGACGTTGCTCAAATAAGCAGTGTTGATCAAAATTTTTATGCGGTGGCGATTGGCTCTGGATATAGAGCGCACCCGTTAAATTCTGAAATCCAAGATAGCTTCTTTATGTTAAAAGATTTTGGTGTTTTTGCTCTCGATGAGCAGGGAAAGTATGGCTTACCTGAAAGTGCATTCACCCGAGACAATTTGTACGATGCCACGGCGCACCTGTTAACGTCTTCGGATGAATCTGTGCAATCTGCACAGGCAGAGCTATTTGCTAATCGAGCTGGTTGGCTGGTGGATCTGGCAAGTGGCGGTGAAAAAGTATTGGCTTCGCCGTTAATATTAAATTATCAGGTATTTTTTACCACTTACCTGCCCGCAACCGCTAACGACAGCCTTTGCGCTCCGCCAAGTGGCAATAGCCGAGCTTATTTAGTCGAGTTGATTAACGGTAACGCGGTAGTTGATTTAAATAATGATGATCAAACCACCCATCAAGATAGATACGCTAATTTGAAGCAAACGGGTATCGCTCCAGACACCAAGATTTTAATTGAAGATATTCTGCAGCCTGTTGTGTGTTTAGGTACTGAATGCGCTTCAGCGGTCATTGAAATGGATGAGCAAGGGGATGAAATAGCATGCACATCAGCATTTGGTTGTTTAGCGCAAAACATCTATGGTCGCTTTGAGCGGATCCAAAAAAGTAGTTGGAAAACTGAAATTGAAAGACAAGAAAATGAATAAAATACATACGGAATATCAAGCACAGTCAATGGCTTGCAGTGGTTTCTCCTTAATGGAGTTGATGATAGCCGTTGCCATTGTGGGTATCGTCAGCACCGTAGCGTACCCAAGTTATCAGAGTTATGTTGTCGACAGTAAACGCAGCGTCGCTCAAGCTGACTTGATGGGATTTGCAGGGCAATTGGAGCGTCATAAATTAGCTAATTTTAGCTATGCAGGTGCAGCACAAGGCGGCAGTGATACGGGAGTACCCGTTATATTCTCATCACATTCCCCGGCCAGTGAGCCCACAGCCTCTAAAGCATATAACCTGACGATTGATACGTTAACAGGCAGTGGTTCAGCTTATCGTATTAAAGCGCAGCCATTAGTGACAAGTCATGGCGCGTTATATTATTACAGTGATGGGCGTAAAGCGTGGGATCAAAATGCGGATGGCAGCTTAACGACCGCGGAATTTTGTTGGCGATGTTAACCGACAAAAATATAACTGACTGATTATCAGCTTTCCTATCATGAACAGCTTAATGCGTTGCCATTTCGGTCTTCATATATCCTGTTGTTGTCGCTGTCTTGACTGGTTTTTACCCGCCCCTGTAAACTAACCATTAGTGCACGATGGGCAGACGCTTCACTGCCGCAAAACAGAATGTCTGCATTATTACTCGCGCCACCATTGGCTAAAAAACGCAGCGAAAATTGCGGCCCTTGCACTGAATGGCTGCTTTTTTCTATCCCCAAGGAAGCCAATAATGGCTCATTAGTGTTGCGTTGCCCATCAGCATTGGAATCAACAAAAACGATTTTTGCTTGGCTCCAGTTATTTGTACACACCTGATAATCGCTGCTCGCGCACATGATTGTTTCGACTTGATTGTCTATGGCGTGACCCCGGGCAAATTGTGCCAAAGCACTAATTTGATTCATTTGGGCGGCAATCGCATTTTGCGAAATCGTCGCTTGTAAGCTAGGTGCTACACTTGCAGCTAGGACAATAACAATACTGACACTCACCATTAATTCAATGAGTGTGACACCTTGTTGAGTAAAAGGTTTTTTCAATTCGGATAGATAAACATTTTTCATCTTACTAGCTTATCGCTAATGTGTTTAGAATTACGTATGCACCAACACGTTAAGGTATTAAAAGCCGATTTATCGTTACAACTTTGGTCGCGTACTATTTCTGTGTAGAGCTACTTTGGCCAGCAACTTAACGGTTGTCGAAGCATAGATTGATCGATGCTCAATACAGTGCAACCACTATCCGTCAATTGTTGTTCTAAAGCTTGGGCCTGCAGCGTGAAGGTCGTGGCCGATATATTCGATACGCTAAATTCATACAAGTCGCTTACCGGAGGAGGCAATGCAATGGCATTCGCATATAGGTTGTGAGAAATGCGATAGCGCTCTTGTTGCAATTGCCATTTTAATAAGCTGTTTTGAGCGTCAGATCGGCGACTTTGGGTAATATGACTTTGGTAACTTGGTAGTGCCACCACTGCCAATATACCGACAATGGCAACGACCATCATCAGTTCAAGTAATGAGAATCCGTTGATGCGATAAATAATGGGTAAATGTTGCATGACGTTTCCTTGTAATTTGCTGCTCTTCACTGAGTTTTTTAATTGTTGAGTAATATATTTCTCAAACTTGACTATATTTATAAGCACAAATTTTATTTTTCGCTACGTAAAATGCAGTCAAAGCCCTATGTAATCGGCAGTACTGGCATAAGTTGATTACAATGCTCTTCGCTTTTGTTTGCGCGTTAACTTTCACGCTGTACCTTATTTTATGCACACGGATCGTCATGAAAACTTACCAAGGAATGTCATTGTTAGAGCTGATGGTGGTGATATCTATTAGCATGATATTGATGACAATCGGTGTACCTTCTCTTCTTGGTTCCAAACAAAAATTACGAACAAAGCAAGCAGCACAGGCGAGTTATTTTTTAATGCAACACGCCAGATCAAGTGCTATTGCATCAGGGCAGGAGATGTTTGTGAGCATTAATAGCTCCCAAGCATGGTGCTTGGGCTTAAATGTATCTGAACCATGTGATTGCCAATTGGCAGACAGCTGCACCGTATTTGGTGTTGAGTCACGTGTTCAATATATAGATTTCCCGGTTGTGGCCCTTTCTCAGTTACGCTTTGGTCAAAACAGTAGTGCTGTATTTGATGGTGCAAGAGGCATAGCCATGGGAAATTCTGGCTCTGTTGTGTTTGGCAGTGGTGGTGACGAGCTCAAGCTGATAGTCAGTAACATGGGCCGAGTTCGTTTGTGTGTGCAGGCCGGTGATATACGGGAGTACTCACAATGTTGAAGCAACTCAAAAGTGTTCAGGGCAGTTCATTGATAGAGCTGATGATTGCAATGTCTTTAGGTGTGTCGGCGTTATCCGCATTTTCTGCCTTTATTGGATTTGGGATAGGGGTAAACGCGAATTTACTCACGTCTTCACGCTTGAATGAAGAATTTACTGTGGTTACACAGCTTTTAGCTCGGGATATTGCTAGGGCAGGGTTTAATGGCAGTGCGTCTATACAGATAACAGATCCTTTGGCGGCAACTCAGCCTTTCTTAAATTCATTGAATGTGGGGCAATATCCAGACGAAAATGCGCAGAGTTGTATTTTATTTGCGTATGATCGTAATGCCAATGGTGTACTCGACACGCAAAATGGCAATGAGAATTACGGCTATCGTTTGCGCAGTAATGCCATAGAAATGCGCACAAATGGGGCTCAGTGTGACGCAGGTGGCTGGCACGATTTAACGGATCCTAATGTGGTACAAGTCACGCGTCTTCATTTCACCTTGCATGAATTTGTCAGCGGCGATCGCGTGCTCACTCAGGTTGAGATGAGTCTTGTCGCGCATTTAAAGCATAAACCGGATATTTCGCGCCAAAGTACATTACGTTTTATGGTGAACAACCATGGCCAATAAACATGTTTGCCGCAAAAGGCAGCTAGGAGCAGTCATGCTCGTGAGCGTTTCACTGCTATTAGTTATTGCTAGTTTGGTTACTGTGCATACCGGCCGGGTCAAATCTTCAGAACATAAAATATTACTCAATAGCCAGAATCAGGTACTGTCAGTCGCCGCTGCACAAGGTGGATTAGCTCATGGCATAAGCCGTATGAAAACTGATCCCAATTGGTTAGGAGAAGAGCATAGCGTCATAATGGAAAATAGTACCCGGGCAATCGTGAGGGCTGATTTTAACCAAGTACAACGCAACGATATGAACACACGCTGGGCTACTATTGAGTCTACTGGCCTATCTCCTGATGGGCTGAGTCGCCACAACGTAAGTGAACAAGTACTGCGTTATCCGTTATTAAATATTATTCCTAAGGCGCCTTTAATAAGCACCGCGCCCGTACCCGAAGCTCTTACACTGACATTAGGGGCAAACCCTAATGGAGGTGGCGTGGGCGTACCTGTTTCTATTTGGAGCGGTGAAGGTATTACGGACCTGAGTATTAACAGTGCAACCTGCACGTTGCAAATATTTGATGAAAACCGATGTGCCTTAGATGCGTACTCTGATCATACGCAAATCAGCAGTGATATTTTATCTCGTCATGAACAATTTCCTATCGACGTGCTGCAACACTATTTTCATATCCGTATGCCAGATTGGCAGTTTTTAAAAAGTGAAGCATCAAAGATAGTTAACGATTGCGAAGAGGCGACGTTGGGCGATAGCCGCGTTATTTGGGTGCACGGAGATTGCGAACTGGATGTTCGTCAGCACATTGGCAGTGAGCACACTCCGGTGATTTTAATTTTGGCTGAGGCTGCCTTATTGATGCCGAATGAAAGCCGTGTTTTTGGTATGGTGATATATATTAGTACCCACCTTCCTGCTGTGCCTAAGCGTATTGTAATGGCAACTGGTGCCCACATAAGCGGTACCTTGCTGTTACTTTCATCCATTGATAACGATATGAGCCAGCTCGTTATTCGGTATCACACTGATTTATTAGCTAGATTGCAGCAAGATGATGATATGCAGCGTTTGGGGAAAATCAGCGGTAGTTGGCGAGATTTTTAGATGAAAATTCAGTCAGGTTTCAGCTTGCTAGAAGTGCTTATTGCAACGGCCATTATGCTCTTTGGGATTGCAGGTTATGTGCAATTGCAATCCCACTATATAAAGTTGGATCACACATTAAATCTACGCCAACAAGCACTCACATTAGCGACGAAAAAATTAGATGACTTAAATAGTTTTAGTGTGCTGCAAAGGAGTGCTGGTCAAATTAGTTATCAGGATATTAGTTCTGATACGGGAGGGCTCATTGCTGCTGGGGAAATTAGCGTAAATCTATGGCGGGAACAGACGCAAACGATTCCTTTCGATTTACATTGGCGTGTGACCAATATGTATTTTGTCGATACAGACAATGATGATGAAGCTGACACTTGGTTGCCCGAGGGCAATGCTAACTTACCTGAAACCTTGCCAGCCATTGCACCTAAAAAAACATTACTCATTTCAGTAAGCTGGCAAGATCAGTTTGGTGAAGCCCTTGAAGTTACTCTGAGTAGTCAATTGACACCAGTACCCTTCGCACGTAGCGCACAGGCAGCAAATATGAACTTAGGCAGTGACACCCCTTTGCGCGTAATTTATCAGCCACCGATAGATGATATAGATGTGCTGCATAATGTGAGTTCAACGCAAGCGATACAAGGGCGAGCACCCATTATTGACGCAGTCGGCGAAAATATCACGGTTGAAATTGAACAGACTCGCTTTGAAATTACCATACCGGAATATGAAAAAACCAACATCGAAAACCAACTTATTGTTAATTGTAATTGTCGACTAGCGGAACCTGGTTTAGGGAAAACGCCCGCCATGACAGTCATTGAATCTCAGGGGTTAGTCACCAAGTTAGGCCAAAATGTCATTAAAGGGCGGGGAACCGCTGCAAACGCCCAGCATTTCCAATGTGACCAATGTTGCAATAATCACCATGACAACCCTGATTCGGTGGCAACACAAAATTATTACCGTCTAGAGAATGGGGCTGCACACCATCACTATAAACGACTTGGTGAAAACAGTTTTCAAGAGGCGACTTTGGCTGGAGACGAATATCAAGAAGTCTGTCGTTTCAAACAAGTTGATGGATTTTATCATCTGGCAGCAGATTGGGAGTTATTGTCTATCACAGAATTCGAAATTCGCCATTTACACCTTGAAAATAATCAAAATGCCTACACCCATTTCATTAGGCAGAGATTAAAAGCATATATTCAAGGTAATGGCGTTTTGCCGCAGCTTGGCGGCAGAGATATACAGCTTCCAACCGGGCAATTTCAAATGGTAGGGCGTGCATTATATATGGAGCGTTTATACCGTCAGGATACTGAATATCTTAATGAAATTATTATTGATGGAGATGAAAACTGGTTAGCGCGAGTCCCGTTTTATGATGTGAATGTTACTTTAGTAGCAAATTGGCATTCGAGCGACGTTCAAACCGTAAATATCCTGCAACAAGCGATACAAACTGTTGAGAATGTTGAGCAAGATTATTATGCTAGTTACCAAAGAGGCGTAATTGAAACATTAATGTTAGGTCGAAGCAGAATTCATGCATCGATGAGTGGTTCTAATAGCGGTGTGGTTGGGCATAGCCCCTTGTCACCGTTTGAAGCGTCACGTACTACCGACGGTAGTGGGATTGAAGTAAATGTTCAGCCTTAACGAATACTGCTAATGCTTGTTAATTGTATTGGCAAATTAAAAGTGAGCTATACGTTTGTCGCCATTAATATCGGTTTACCCATAAAGTGAGAATGAGATGCACAAACAAGCGGTTATTGATCAAATGCGCGTGAAACCGCAAATTGATGTCGAGAGTGAAGTAACAATACGTGTAGAATTTATCAAAAACCAATTGATTACCTCAGGATTGCAAACGTTGGTTCTTGGGATAAGTGGTGGTATTGACTCATGCACGCTTGGGCGAATGGCTCAGATTGCAGTGAATCAACTGAATTCACAGTCAAAAAAAGAGTACCAATTTGTCGCCGTGCGATTGCCGTACAAGGTACAAGCTGATGAAGCTGATGCGCAGCTTTCCATTGATTTTATCCAGCCTAGTCAGTCGATCTCGGTCAATGTGCAGCCTGGAGTTGATGCTATTGATGAACAAACTACTGAAGCACTAAAACAAGCAGGGTTATTACCCTCGAATGATAACAAGCGTGATTTTGTAAAAGGCAATGTAAAGGCCAGAGCGCGAATGATTGTTCAATACGAGATTGCGGGTATGTTAGACGGACTGGTTTTAGGCACAGATCATTCAGCCGAAAATATTACCGGATTTTATACCAAGTACGGTGATGGGGCATGCGATTTAGCCCCACTATTTGGGCTGAATAAACGCCAAGTTCGACAGATTGCTAGCTATTTAGGCGCACCAGACAATGTCGTTAATAAGCCACCTACTGCTGATTTAGAAAGCTTAAGTCCGCAAAAAGCTGACGAGCAAGCACTGGGAATGAGTTATGATAATATTGACGATTTTCTTGAAGGGAGGCCCGTGCCACAGCAAGTGACTGAACGCCTATTGGAAATTTATAAAAAGACGCAACACAAGCGTGTACCCATTCCAACAATTTATGATTAAGCACACCATCTGGAGAATTACAAAGTGAAGAAAATCGAAGCGATTATAAAGCCGTTTAAAATGGATGATGTGCGTGAAGCACTTGCCGAAGTGGGTGTGAGTGGCATGACGGTTACTGAAGTAAAAGGCTTCGGACGTCAAAAAGGGCACACGGAATTATACCGTGGGGCTGAGTATAACGTAGATTTTCTGCCAAAAATGAAGCTCGAAGTTGTACTTCCTGAAAGCCAAGTAGAGTTAGCGATAGAAGCGATTATGAAAACAGCTCAGACAGGTAAAATAGGTGATGGTAAAATATTCGTTTATGAAGTAGAGCGAGTCATCCGAATCCGTACCGGAGAGGAAAATGAAGACGCGGTTTAGCTGTGTAGTGCTATGATTTAATAATAAAAAACGAGGCTAGCGGGCCTCGTTTTTTATTGAATCAGGTGTGTTAATGAGTATGTTCACATCCATCACCCGAATGAGGGTGACCATGGGCAATTTCTTCTTCTGTCGCGGAGCGTACTTCTAATATTTCTACGGCAAAGGTCAGCGTCAAGCCAGATAATGGGTGGTTGCCATCAACCACAACGATTTCATCATCTACGTCAAGGATCATGACTGATTGTTCGCCCTCATCGGTTGTAGCTCTGAATGTCATACCTGCTTCAATTTCCATACCTTCGAACATAGAGCGCGGTACTTCCTGTACGAGAGTATCGTGACGTTCGCCATATGCTTGTTCGGGCGCGATATCAACAACGAACTTTTCACCAACCTGTTTGCCTTCCAAATGGTCTTCTAACCCTTGAATTAGGTAGTGACTGCCTTGCAAAAACACCATCGGTTCGGCTTCTTTTGATGAGTCGATTTGAGTGCCATCTGGGGCATTCACAGTGAAATGCATAGTAACGACTGTGTTGGTGGTAATATTCATAGAGTATCCATAACGATTGTTGGCGAGCACATGAAATACCCGCCGATTAAAAATTTAGTATTAGTTTATTATTCTAATGAATATGGTAAGGATTGCACGGTAAATACCGTATCAGGGTGGGCTTTTAAGCGCATTTGTGAATTTACTTCCGTGTCATTTGCGACAACCGCCAAAAGCCAGCACTCTTCTCCTAAAGAAGCTGCACGTAACACAGTGCCGCCTCTGCGCCAGTTTTCGCCCGCAGGGGCTTCGAGAATATCGCCAGCAATGACATTTGCCGCTTGAGACGCTTTAAGTATAAATGCGGCACGTTTGTTTTTACCTAAAAACTTGGTGCGTGCCACTACTTCTTGGCCCATATAGCAGCCTTTGCTAAAATTGATCCCTTCAACCGCTTGCAGATTCATCATTTGCGGTACAAATTCGTTGCTCGTTACGGTACTTAATTGCGCGAGTCCTGCTTGAATATCAAGTACTTCCCACAAGGTGCTATTAGCAAACACGAAACTTGAATGTGCTGCAAGTTTTGCCTGACCGTCTTTAGAAAGAATGAGCATAAATCGAGGATTGGGATAGGTCAATGCCATGACGACGCCGTTGGCATTGCTGAAGGTTTGCCGATGTTCAAACGGTACATCACCAAATAATTCACTGATCGCCGATTCCAATTGTGGGCCTTGCCCTCCAAAACATGCCCATTGTTCTGTTTGCTCTGAAAAGTCGACTTTGGCAAATACGCCGTATTTTTTAAGTTCAGGCAAAGACACGGCGCTACTTTCTTTGTGGCTCACTAAAAGTACCGACTCATCATGCGCTAACGCGTAAAAAACATTCCAAGTCTTACCTTTAAAGTCACAGTGGCAGCCTAGAAGGGCTTCATGAGCACTCAATTGTGTCATATCAGTAGTGACTTGGCCTTGTAAGTACTTAATGCGTTCTTCACCACTGACGTTTACTACGCTTAAGTCGTCTAATAGGCAAATGAAATCAGCTGGGATATTGGCCGCGGTATCGATAGTGTTTATCACAGGTTCTTATCTCTGTTGGAAAGCATAATTGCTAAATAATATGAGGCTTAATTACTAATAAGCAAGGGTAAGTTGTGAGAAAGCAATCGCACTACGGAGAAGGATTCAAGTGTTAAAAATATGGTAAACTGCAGATGAATTTTCACAATAGGACGATCCATGTTTACCAAACAAAGATATGCGCGCTTGAAATGGGCTTGTCGGCGCGGAATGTTAGAGCTAGATGTTATCTTTATGCCGTTTGTAGATGACGGCTTTAATGATTTATCAGAAGCAGATAAAGTTATTTTTGAGAGCTTGCTTACCAGTGATGATCCAGATCTTTACGCTTGGTTAATGGGGCATCAGGCTTGTCATAATGCAGATTACAAGCGCCTTATCGAACATATTCTTAGTCGTGTCAAAGTATAGAATTGAAGTAAAACCTTCAGCAATACAGACTAAAATAGCCTGTATTGCCTATGCGGTAATGGTTGCCAGCGTGTTTGTATGGCAACCAAATGTTTTCACTTATCAACTGTTAGTACAAAGTACTTTGCTCTTACTTATATCTGTCTACTTCCTGTGGCGTTGGCTCAACCGAGAAAAATGCGACTTTGTTGTGCAGGTCAGCTACCTAGGGGAATGGAATTACCTCGATCAACGTGATGACGCTAATTGGTGGATAGGAGAGCAGTCTAAAATGTTTGCTGGTTTGTTGTGGGTGCAATTGATACCGTTTTTAAAACGTAATCAGCCAAACGTCGGGTCATCAGCTTGTTGGTGTTGGATATATCAGGATAGGGTGAACGAACAAGATTATCGTAGGTTGTGTCGTTGTATTATAGCCGCCCAGCAGCGCAGAGAAAAAGTAGATACGAATGCAAAACTTTGATTATATAATGATGAAATGCAAGCCATTCATTTATATTGCCCTCTATAGCAGCTATGTTGAATGACGGCACTAGTGACCCTTAGTAAGCTCCCAAGTACGGCTAACTTATTGTTACGAGCAGCACTGAAACGCGACCGGTTTTCTCATTTTATAACGTCAAATGACGTTTTACCTGCCACTGTACTGAGTTACGCACCCAAACAGATGAATAGGTTAAAAATTGACGCGTTTCATGCGGTCACTCAGTGGAACGTCCCAGCGTTGCATCCATGCTATTTGCACGTAATGAGCTTTCCGCTGCATTTAATGTTAATGCTGGATAAAGGATTTCCCTTTTCCTTGTTAGGATTAGTGCATATCAGTAATGAAATTATGCAGTCTCGGCCTATAAGTGCTGATGAGGATTGTGTTTTTTGTTGTTACTTCGGGAACTTAAAGTTACACCCTAAGGGTTATACATTTTCGATTCACACTGAGGTGCGGGTCAAAAATCAGCTATGTTGGTCATCGGTCAGCACCTATTTATATCGTCGTGCCCATACTGGCTATCAGGCATTGCTTGATAAAGAGGCCTATGCAGAGCCTGATAGCCAAACCTCACCAGCATCTGAGTTCGTAACAGCAAATCAAGCTGATAACGGAATTAGGGAAGAAAAGACGGTTGCGATTGAGCAAAGTTGGCTTTTAGAGCCTGCATTAGGACGCCAATACGCAAGAGTTTCCGGTGATTACAATCCAATTCATCTTACAAAAATAAGTGCAAGACTATTTGGTTTTAAGCGCGCTATTGCACACGGTATGTGGTCGAAATCCCGTTGCTTGTCGGCAATTGAGCACATTGAGACAGGGATATTTAACCAGGCATTTGAAACAGGTGTTCAATTTAGCAAGCCGGCTTTATTACCTAGCAATGTTATATTTTTGGCAAACTTAAACAAAAAAATAGGTTGTGATGAACAGGGTGCAAACAAACTACACATAAATTTTTTATTAAGCGGTGCGGGTGGCGGTACTCCCCACCTAAGTGGGAAGTTGCACACTATTTAGTGACCTTTCCAGGAATAATTGATGGGCTGGAGTTCTCGAGTAAGTCAGGATAGTCCAAATTATAATGTAATCCACGACTTTCTTTGCGCTGCTGAGCACATTTAACGATCAACTCGGCCACCGTTAGTAGGTTGCGCAGTTCTAACAAATTGTTACTGACTCTGAAGTAAGAATAGTACTCATCCACTTCTTGTTTTAGTAACTCTATGCGATGCTGCGCCCGAGCTAAGCGTTTGTTCGTGCGCACTATGCCCACATAGTCCCACATAAAAAGCCGCAGTTCGTGCCAATTGTGTTGGATGATGACTTCTTCGTCCGAATCTCCCACTTGAGACTCATCCCATGGCTGAATATCTTCACGAGAGTCTTTGTCGCCAAGGCGTTGAATAATATGATCGGCGGCAGAGTGGGCAAATACAATACACTCAAGTAATGAGTTGCTGGCCATTCGGTTCGCGCCATGCAAGCCTGTGTAGGCTACTTCACCTAAGGCATAGAGGTTATCTATGTCAGTTTTTGCATTGAAATCCGTTACCACGCCACCACAGCTATAATGAGCCGCAGGTACCACAGGTATTGGCTGTCGCGTAATGTCTATACCCAACGCTCGACACTTGCGATAGATATTGGGAAAGTGCTTTTTGATGAAATCTGCTGGTTTGTGACTGATGTCTAAATACATACAGTCAGCACCAAGGCGCTTCATTTCGAAATCGATCGCACGTGCCACTATGTCCCGAGGTGCTAGATCACCTCGTTCGTCAAACTTTTGCATAAACGGGCTGCCATCCGCATGGCATAAAAAAGCACCTTCACCACGTAGGGCTTCACTAATAAGAAAGTTTCGGGCTTCTGGATGAAACAGACAAGTTGGATGGAATTGGTTGAATTCCATATTTGCTACGCTACATCCTGCACGCCATGCCATAGCAATACCATCACCGCTTGATACGTCGGGGTTTGAGGTGTACTGATATACCTTGCTGGCGCCCCCAGTAGCTAAAGCGGTGAACTTACTACGGATAACTTCCACGTGCTCGTGTTTGCGATTCCACACATACGCTCCCAGTAATTTGTTAGGGGAGTCGGAACTTTTTATCAGATCAACAGCATTGTAGCGTTCAAAAATGTGTATGTTTGGATGGTGTTTGACTGCTTCAATTAAGGTTACTTGCACCGCCTCTCCGGTGGCATCGGCAGCGTGCAGTATACGCCTATGGCTATGCCCCCCTTCTCTGGTTAAGTGATATCGTTGCTCCCCATCACTGCTATCAGTCATTTGATCAAACGGCATACCAAAATCAATCAGCCACTGCATGCAAGCTTTAGCGCGAGATGCAGTGAAGTGCACGGCTTTTTCATCACATAAACCAGCGCCGGCCATAAGCGTGTCTTTTACGTGGGATTCGATAGAATCATCTTCGTCGAAAACGGCTGCTATGCCTCCTTGGGCATAGCGAGTTGAACCTTCAGCCAAGCTGCTTTTACTTAACACGATAATCTGACAGTGCTCTGCAAGTTTTAGGGCTAAGCTGAGGCCAGCAGCGCCGCTGCCTATAATTAGTACGTCACAACGATGTTCAACAGTGGAGTGCATAGGGTAAACTACACCAATAATGCCAATAGAGGGTGGCAATACTAATTAATGTAGTGAAAAATACAATGACATTAGGGGATTGATGTCGCGATTGCCCATCGTGAATGAAGAATGTTTCGAATTTATTTCGAAAATAAATTCTTACAAAACGAACTTATTGCAAATAGCATGGTCAATTATAGTGCTTGCATGAGCCAGAATAAATATTTGTAGCAGGAGTATTGGCTCGAATGAGCGAGCAGTTAACAGATCAGCAAATTGTTGAGAAAGTGCAACGTGGAGATAAAGACGCATTTGGATTGTTGGTCGTTAAGTACCAACACAAAGTTGCTTATTTAGTATCACGATATGTGAAGAACTCCGGTGACGTTGCGGACGTAGCACAAGAAGCCTTTATTAAAGCTTACCGTGCATTACCTAATTTTAGGGGCGATAGCGCATTTTACACCTGGTTATATCGAATAGCCGTAAATAGCGCTAAAAATTATTTAGTCTCGCAAGGCAGAAAGCCCCCAGCGAGTGATGTAGATGCAGAAGATGCGGATTTCTATGATGGCAGTGATGCCTTGAAAGAAAATAATTCGCCAGAAAAAAGTTTAATGTCGGATCAAATGGAAAAATTATTGTTTGATACGATGGATAAGTTACCCGAGGATTTACGTATGGCCATAAGCCTACGTGAATTAGAGGGATTAAGTTACGAAGAAATTGCCAACGTGATGGATTGTCCTGTAGGGACTGTTCGTTCACGAATATTCAGAGCTCGAGAAGCGCTGGATAAGGTGATTCAGCCTTTGTTGCAACGCTAACAAAGGCAAGAACGGCAGATGCATCGCTAGTATTCTTAATATATGCGAGCGATGCAGCTGTAACAGTAATTTGAGATAGATTTTTATTTCAAGTAACAGTTTATTTAAGCGTATATTCAGGAAGCTTGTTATATGTCGCAAAAAATTGAAAATTTATCTGCACTAGTTGATGGTGAGTTACACGACGAACAGTTACTAGATGCAATAAAGAATGATGCTGAGCTAGCTAGTAAATGGCAGAGTTATCATATAATTCGCGATGGTCTTCGTAAAGAAATGGCTGCGCAAATCAACATTGATATTGCTGCAAATGTAGCAGCAGCTCTTGCATCAGAGCCTGCGATTCTTGCGCCGAAAAAATCATGGCGTGATCTACCTTTAATCGGTTCTGTGGTACCCTTTGCTAAACAAGGTGGGCAAATGGCCGTTGCGGCGTCAGTCGCTGTCGCCATGATAATTGGTGTGCAACAATTCAATCAAGCTGATGTCGAACAGCCTTTTAATTCAGCTCCGGCGTTATTGGGTATTCAAGGTGGTTTGTCACCGGTTAGCTTAGAGCAAACACGTACGTTGCCAAGAGCTGATGCATCTGAACAGCGCCGTGTCATTAACGCCTACTTAAACGACCACAAGCAGCAATTGCGTTTCAAGGCCGCTCCGGTCCAAGACGAATCTGAAGTAGAGTTATATGATACCGAACAGCCAAATAACGTTGAAAACATACCGCAAAGATAAATTTTCTAAATTCATTAGGCAGATAGCATTCGTCTGCCTAATGCCTTTATCCTTTTCCAGTATTGGGCAAGTGACTGATGATGCTCAGGATAATCTTTCTGTTAATTTGCCGTCTCCCTCTTATACTCAAGAAGTTGAAGCCTTTCCTTCAGATAGTGCTGTTGGCTGGCTGCAAAAAATGGCCTATGCCCACAGTAATTTAAATTACAGTATTTCTTTTGTTTTGCTTAAACCCGGCGTGGATTCACAGCCTTATTTATGGCGCCATGGCGTGGATGCTCTAGGTGCCAAAATGGAGCAACTCAACTTACTTAACGGACCTGGTCGCGAAGTTGTGCGCATTGGCAACAAAGTCAGCTATTTTGAACCTAATGTACCGCCCTATAGTTTGCAGTCAAATGTAATTAATGGTCCGTTTCCTAGTGAGTTTTTTCAACGCCCAGAGGAAATCGAGGACAGTTATGATTTTGTCATGGTTGGCCGTAGTCGGGTATCTGGACGTGCAGCACAGCAAATTCGTATCGTCAGCAAAGATAAATCACGTTTCGGCATGAATGTATGGTTAGATCAAGAAACTGGCTTAATGCTTAAATTGAATTTAGTGGACTTGAACGGCCAGTTGTTGGAACAAATTCAAGTAACGGCTTGTAATGTGACGGAGCAACCTGATGACTTCTTTGACAAAGTAGAACCCGCTATGCTGCCAGAAGTATTAAAGCTTAGACCGCAAACACATGCTAAAGCCATATGGAATATAGCCTATATGCCCGTAGGAATGGTTGAGGTTAAACGCGATATTCATCGCTTACCCATAACAGGTCAATCCGTTGAGTACGTGATGCTAAGTGATGGTTTAGTCGATGTATCTATTTATATGCGTGAAAGCCAAAATGATGGAGTCAATCAAGATATTTTACTGCGTCACGAGTCGGATACCTTACTAACGTTGAACCAAGGCAAACTCAATGTCACCGTCGTTGGGAAACTTCCCCCTGAAACGGCCAGCCATATAGCGAATTCCATTCATCTAGCGACCAATTAATATGATTGAAGAAGTCGGAACCGTTATTGATGTTCAATCACAACATGGGCAGCAAATTATAAAAATAGCGACTCAGGTTAAATCGACCTGTGGTAGTTGCCATGCAAAAGATAACTGCGGAACGGGCGTTATAGCAAGGGCGTTAGCAAATAAACGTGATGCTTTGTGGCTGAAATGTGATGAAGCCGTAGCCATAGGACAAGAGGTGAAATTGGGTGTTCCAGAGGCGATGCTGTTGAACGCATCGGTATTGGTTTACATTTTGCCACTTTTTTCATTGATTGGATTTGCTATCGTAAGTTCCATGTTGTTTACCAGTGAAGGCTGGGTGATCTTATTTTCTTTGTTGGGAGCGACTTTCAGTTTTTTAGGCGTAAAACGTTATATAGCAAAGCATAGTAAAGGCCAATTTGAGCCCATGTTATTAGCCGTGTTACCTAGTTTAAAAACCAAGGTAGATTGTATCGACGTGTCAATGATTTAACCTTAAATTGAATTCCGTGCATTAATTATGCATATCGGCAGAGTTCTTTATCGCAAATTGGCTGATAAAATTGTAAAATCCGCATCTATTTAATTTAATTTGTTCCCCTAATTTCCTTGAGCACATATCTGCTGCTTGCAAAATTACGCTTAGGGCAGGCAAAACGTACTAGGTACATTTCAAAAGTCTATGCAACACAAGCACATACGTAACTTCTCAATCATCGCCCATATTGACCACGGTAAATCTACGCTTTCGGATCGTTTGATTCAGCATTGCGGTGGATTAACAGAACGTGAAATGTCGGCTCAGGTTCTTGACTCAATGGATATTGAGCGCGAGCGCGGTATTACTATTAAAGCCCAGAGTGTCACGCTCAATTATAAAGCGAAAGATGGTGAAACTTATCAACTTAATTTTATCGATACGCCGGGACATGTAGATTTCTCTTATGAAGTATCTCGCTCTTTAGCGGCTTGTGAAGGCGCGCTACTTGTTGTTGATGCTGGCCAAGGTGTTGAAGCTCAGACATTAGCGAATTGTTACACCGCGATAGACTTGAACATGGAAGTGGTGCCTATCTTAAACAAAATTGATCTACCTCAGGCGGAGCCTGATCGTGTAGCAGAAGAGATCGAAGACATTGTTGGGATTGATGCTATTGATGCGGTGCGTTGTTCAGCTAAAACAGGTGTTGGTATTGAAGATGTATTGGAAGTCATTGTGCGCCAGATACCACCTCCTGAAGGAGAGATTGATGCGCCTTTAAAAGCATTGATTGTTGATTCGTGGTTTGATAACTATCAGGGCGTCGTGTCGCTAGTGCGTATCGTTCAAGGTGAGCTTCGTAAAAATGACAAAATAAAAATCATGTCGACAGGTGTGGTGCATCAAGCTGATAAAGTCGGTATTTTCACCCCGAAAGCAACGGACACTGGTACGTTACGTGCGGGCGAAGTAGGCTTTATTGTTGCCGGTATTAAGGAAATTCATGGTGCTCCAGTCGGTGATACGATTACGCTTGCGCGAAACCCAGCAGATAAAGCCTTGCCGGGCTTCAAAAAAGTTAAACCACAAGTTTATGCGGGTTTGTTCCCCATCAGTTCCGATGATTACGAAGATTTCCGTGATGCGCTAGCTAAACTTAGTTTAAATGATGCCTCTTTGTTCTTTGAGCCTGAAAGTTCTTCAGCCCTAGGCTTTGGTTTCCGCATTGGATTCTTAGGCATGCTGCACATGGAAATTATTCAAGAGCGGTTAGAGCGTGAATATGATCTGGATCTGATCACAACAGCACCAACCGTGGTTTACGAAGTTATCACCACTGACGGTGAAACCTTGTACGTGGATAACCCCTCTAAGTTACCACCGGTTAATGCTATTGAAGAAATTCATGAACCGATAGTGGAAGCACATATTCTTGTGCCACAAGAATATTTGGGCAGTGTTATCACCTTATGTGTAGATAAGCGTGGGGTACAAACCAATATGACGTATCACGGCAAGCAAGTTGCGGTGACATATGAATTGCCCATGGCTGAAGTGGTAATGGACTTTTTCGATAAGCTGAAATCAACCAGTCGCGGTTTTGCATCACTTGATTACAATTTCAAACACTTCCAAACAGCGGAAATGTCTAGACTAGACATTCTGATTAACGGTGAGCGAGTTGATGCATTAGCGATGATTACACACAAAGACAATGCACAATCCCGTGGCCGAGAGTTAGTTGAAAAACTGCGGGAGTTAATTCCACGACAAATGTTTGATATCGCCATTCAAGCGGCTATCGGCAACCAAATTGTGGCCCGCAGTACGATAAAACAATTACGTAAAAACGTTATCGCCAAGTGTTATGGCGGTGATGTCAGTCGTAAGAAGAAGCTTCTTCAGAAGCAAAAAGACGGTAAAAAACGCATGAAGTCAGTCGGTAACGTCGAGCTTCCACAAGAAGCGTTTCTTGCTTTGCTTAAGGTAGGTAAGTAAATGGCAAATTATTTTTCATTATTCTTAGTTGTTCTGACCATTGCGTCAGGACTCATTTGGTTGGCTGACTCGTTGATGTTTGCACCTAAGCGCAACGATCGTAAGGTTGTGGCCGAAGATGGCTCAAGTGTAACAGGCGACCCTGAAGAACAAAATTTACCTTGGTTGGTGGATACCGCCCAGCAAATCTTCCCCGTTATTGCGTTTGTTTTGGTGTTACGTTCGTTTTTGTATGAACCATTCCAAATACCATCAGGCTCGATGATGCCCACGTTATTAGTGGGGGATTTCATTCTGGTCGAAAAGTATGCATATGGTGTTAAAGATCCTGTTTTTAGGAGTAAGTTTTGGGACACAGGCGCTCCTGAGCGCGGTGACGTAGCCGTATTTAAGTATCCTAAAAACCCTAGCCAAGACTATATTAAGCGCGTGGTTGGGTTACCGGGTGACACGGTGATTTATCGTAACAAGCAATTATTTATTAAACCTGCATGTAATGACGGTAAAGATTGCCCCTCGATCGAGCCTGTAGAGCTTAATTTTGTTGACCGCGGTGAGGCCTATCAAAACTTTGTACCGCTGGAAAAATACCAAGAAAAACTTGGAGAAGTCACTCACGATATTTTCCGTTTACCCAGTAATTTAAATCGCACCCAAGATTATTACCAACAACCAGGTACCCAGACTGACGAATGGATTGTGCCTGAAGGTCAATACTTCATGATGGGTGACAACCGTGATAATAGCCTAGACGGCCGTTTTTGGGGATTTGTGCCTGATGACAACTTGGTAGGTAAAGCGGTTGCTATTTGGATTAGTTTTGAGTTTGACCGAGTGCCAAGTAGCTGGATCCCGAGCTGGATCCCAACCGGTGTTCGGTTTAGTCGTGTGGGTAGCATTATTTAGATGCAGTTGATTGACCCTTACAGACCTTTATATACCAAACTCGGTTACGAATTTGCAGATCCTCAGAACCTGACGATTGCTCTTACACATCGTAGTGTGGGCTCTAACCACAATGAACGCCTAGAGTTTTTGGGTGATGCAGTGCTCGGCCTCGTGATTGCTAAGGCGCTTTATGAGCGCTTTCCTAAGCAGCCCGAAGGAAACTTAACACGTATGCGCTCAAGCTTAGTGAAAGGCGATACACTGGCTGAAGTTGCTAGGGAGTTTTCATTAGGGGATTTATTACTACTTGGACCGGGAGAACTTAAAAGTGGAGGTCATCGCCGAGATTCTATTCTCGCCGATGCCGTTGAAGCGATCATTGGTGCGATATACCAAGAAGTCGGTATGCAAGGCTGCGAACCGCTAATATTAGCTTGGTTTGCTAAGCGCATTGATGCACTTAATCCAGATGCGACACCTAAGGACGACAAAACCCGTCTACAGGAATATTTACAAGGCCGCCAGCTGCCATTACCTGAATACGAAGTAGTTGATATTAGCGGCAAGTCCCATGACCAAACTTTTACCGTGCAATGCACGGTAGCAGGGTTAAGTACACCTATTGTTGGTCGTGGAAAAAGTAGACGCCGAGCTGAACAGCGAACGGCAAAGCAAGCACTCGAGAATTTGAAAAATGTCTGATATCACTTATTGTGGAATGATCGCCATCGTTGGCCGTCCAAATGTAGGGAAATCAACCCTACTTAATGCCTTACTTGGGCAAAAAGTGAGTATCACTTCGCGTAAGCCTCAAACTACACGCCATCGTATTATGGGTATCGACACCCATGAAAATCGTCAGGCAATCTATGTGGATACACCCGGCTTACACATCGAAGAAAAACGCGCTATTAATCGTTTTATGAATCGTGCAGCATCAAGCTCAATTGCTGATGTGGGTTTAGTGCTATTTGTTGTTGAAGGGACGCGTTGGACCGATGACGACCAAATGGTTTTAACCAAAATCATACAGAGCAATGTTGACTGCTGGTTGATCGTAAATAAATCGGACAATGTAAAAGATAAAGAGATCCTGTTGCCCCACCTGAAATGGTTAGGTGAGCAACATGCGTTTAATAAAATCATGCCGATTTCCGCGAAAAATGGCAAGAATGTCACGCAGCTAAGAGACATGGTAAATGAAATCTTGCCTGAAAGTGAATTCTACTTTCCAGATGACTACATTACCGACCGTTCGAGTCGCTTTATGGCTGCTGAGATTATTCGTGAAAAGCTTATGCGGTTTACCGGTGATGAATTGCCATATTCAGTGACCGTCGAGATCGAACAATTTATGTTGGCGGAAAATGGGGTTTATCGTATCAATGGTTTGATTTTAGTTGAGCGTGATAGCCAGAAAAGCATGGTCATTGGCAAAGGTGGACAACGCCTTAAAACTATTGGTGCTGAAGCGCGTAAAGACATGGAGCATTTGTTTGATACCAAGGTGTTTTTAGAACTTTGGGTTAAGGTCAAATCGGGTTGGGCTGACGATGAACGTGCACTGCGTAGTTTAGGCTACGGGCAAGATAACTAATCCATTCGTTATCGGCTTACGTAGTAACCACCATCTATCGACATGTGTTTTTGCAGGAGTAAATAATGCAACCTCTAAGTCAGATCCGGCGCGAGTATAGCCAAGGACACCTCACTGAAGATTCGTTACTAAAAGATCCGTTTGCCCAGTTTGATAAATGGATGGACGACGCGGTTAAAGCAAACTTACCGGATCCAACTGCTATGACCGTTGCCACGGTCGATAATCAAGGGCAACCATCGCAACGCATTGTTTTGTTAAAAGATGTGATGGATGGTTGCTTCGTTTTCTATACCAATCTTGGTAGCCGTAAAGCACGAGATTTAGCGCTAAATCCAAAAATTTCGCTGCATTTTCCATGGCATATTCTTGAACGACAAGTTGTCGTCAGAGGCCGTGTCGATTTACTCGGCAGAGAAGACGTACAACGTTACTTTTCATCTCGTCCTCTTTCGAGTCAATTGGCAGCATGGACATCTAAACAGAGTCAACCTGTTGCCAATCGTGCGGCCTTATTGACTCGGTTTGAAGCCACTAAAGCGCAATTTTTAGAGCAGGAAATACCTGCCCCAAAATTTTGGGGTGGCTATAAGGTTATCCCTCAAGAAATTGAATTTTGGCAGGGTGGGGATCACCGCTTACATGACCGTTTTGTGTTTAGTCGTAAAAATGCACAAGATTGGGCAATTGAACGCTTGATGCCTTAAAGGCGTTTTACTTGTGATTGATAGCCATTGCCATTTAGATTTTGACGCGTTTGATATCGATCGTCACACCGTTCTCGCACAATGTCAGGCGTTAGGGATAAAGCGTATTGTTATTCCTGGTACCCAAGCCAGCACCTGGCATGCCTTGATTGCGTTATGCGATATTTACCCGCAACTGCATTTTGCTCTAGGCATTCACCCTTACTTTTTAGATAACTTTGTTAATGCTCATTTATTGGCGCTCGACGAGCTGCTTTTGGCGCATAAAAGTCGCGTTGTGGCTGTGGGTGAAATCGGCCTCGATTATAGTTTGCATACCAGTGAGAAGATTCAAATGCACATCTGTGTCGAGCAGTTACAGCTAGCGCAACAACACCAATTGCCTGTGATTGTGCATCACCGACGCTCCCACAATGCGTTAATCCGTACGTTGAAACAGCAAAAATTCGAGCAAGGCGGCATTATTCATGCGTTTTCTGGCAGCCTATATGAGGCTCAGTCGTACATAGAACTCGGTTTTAAGTTGGGGGTTGGCGGTACTATTACTTATCCTCGAGCACAAAAAACACGAAAGGCCATAAGCCAAGTGCCACTTACCAGTCTCGTATTGGAAACCGATGCACCTGACATGCCGATTAATAACAAACAGGGGGAGCGAAATAACCCGCATTATTTACCGTTGATTTTACGAGAGCTACAAGCTTTACGCGCTGAGCCCGCTGATGAAGTACAATATGCTTGTCTGCACAATACGCTGGATATACTGGCAAATTTATCAAGTAATACAGTGCAATCAATAAATGACTAAGGTTTAGGTTTAGCTGTACCCCCATGCATATCAGTTTTGGGGAGGTTATTAGGGTGAATATAATGTCGATAACGTACTTTATAGAAAATTCTGGTTAGAAGCAGGGCACCTAGAGCAGCTAATAACCCCAATACTTGAGTCTGCTTGCGCAGTTGCGCTTGGTATTCACTATGCCAAACCATAACGCTTTGCTCGTTTAAGAGTAAACGCACATAGCCATATATTTGCTTGTCCACGCGAATATCTTGCACAAATACCAATGGCACGGCACTTTTAGCCTCATGATATTGTTTAACTATGGGTTGCTCAATACCAAGTTCTTCAATTTTCTGGCCGTACTGATCATATACCGCTACGGCCTCAATATGAGGGTCCTTAAGCAGAATATCCAATACTTGGCTAATACGTTGTTTGTCATTGTTGATAATTGGTTGGGCAAGAATTTCACTGCTAATTAAGCCAATACTATTCCCTAGTTGAGTACTTTCTTTGTTGCGCCAATTCTGTGCATTTTCGTTGTCAACAAACCACAGGTTTACGAATAACAACAGCATCACAATGACAATGACGAGGTTAATTATGCGTTTAAATATGGAGTAGCGACTATGCATATATAAGTCGACTGTGTGTAGTAGGGATTTTGCCATGCTCATAGCCGGAGACAATAAGGTAACAGCGCTGATTTGCCAAGAAATTTCGCGTATATACAGGCAAAAATCAATCCTTTGGCAAGTTTTAACGCAGAGTTTAATTGCTGTAAATCGAGTTATGCTCAGTTAAGTAGCATTGATTGCTATTTGACGTGCGCACAAGCGTTGAAACAGACTCTAGAACGCTATATCTTTAGCACGCTATCTTTTGGTCATACTAGGAACATCATGATATCAGTAAAGAACCTATCGAAATCGTTTGGCCATTTCTGCGCGGTCGAAGATCTAACTTTCGATATAAAGCCGGGCGACATCGTCGGCTTCTTGGGGCCTAATGGCGCTGGAAAATCGACTACGATGAAAATGTTAACTGGTTTTTTGCAACCTACCAGTGGCAGTATCGATATTTTTGATATGTCTGTGTTGCGTGATGCTAAAGACATTCAGCAACATATCGGCTATTTACCTGAAGGTGCGCCAGCATATGGAGATATGACGACCTATCAGTTTCTTAAGTTTATTGCAGAGATTCGAGGGTTCAGAGGTAAAGACAAAGAGCAGCGCATTAATCATGTGATAGAACAGATTGAGCTCCAAGATGTGGTTAATCGGCCCATAGAGAACTTGTCGAAAGGATTTAAACGACGTGTGGGGCTCGCACAGGCACTGATACATGATCCTGACATACTGATTTTAGACGAGCCCACAGATGGATTAGATCCGAATCAGAAGCATCAAGTGAGAGAACTGATAACAAAACTGGCCAAAGATAAGATCGTTATTATTTCCACTCATATATTGGAAGAGGTGACGTCGGTGTGTAATCGGGTCATGATTATCGCTAAAGGTAAATTACTGTTTGATGATACGCCTCTGAGCTTACAGCAGCGCTCACGGTACTATCATGCGGTGACCATTCATTTGAGTTACCTTGCGGATATTTCTGGCTTGGCAGAGCTTGAAGGGGTGGCTGAAATGGAAGTGGACCAGAAAACGGGACATGTCACGCTATTCCCTGAGCCGGGACATCATATCTTGCATGAAGTAACAGCCCACGTGCAACGTGCAAAATTACCTGTCGATACATTGTTTATTGAGCAAGGCAGGTTAGATCAAGTTTTCAGAGAATTAACAACAGAGGTTGCATAGCTGTGGCGCATATTTTTATTTTGTTTAAACGCGAATTTGCAGGTTATTTCGCCTCTCCAGTGGCGTATGTATTTATTGGTATTTTCTTAGTGTTATCGTCGGTCTTTGCATTTTTCATTGGTGGATTTTATGAGCGCGGGCAAGCTGATTTACTGGCATTTTTTAATTTCCACCCATGGTTGTATTTGTTTCTTGTTCCGGCTATCGCAATGCGAAGTTGGGCCGAAGAACGCAAAAGCGGCAGTATTGAATTATTGATGACACTTCCGATAAGCACATGGCAAGCTATGCTTGGGAAATTCTTAGCCGCTTGGAGCGTGTTAGGTTTAGCACTCATACTAACGTTTCCCTTATGGTTGACGGTGAATTACTTAGGCAACCCCGATAACGGGATTATCGTTGCTGCTTATTTAGGCAGTTGGTTGATGGCGGGGGCATTTTTGGCAATTGGGATGTGCATGTCAGCATTATCAAAAAACCAAATTATCGCCTTCATTCTTGCCATAGTTGTGTGTTTTCTTTTTGTGGTGAGTGGCAGCTCAATTGTATTGGATTCCTTTAAGGGGTGGGCGCCGTCGTTGTTGCTTGACACTGTGGCATCATTTAGCTTTCTAACGCATTTCGAAGCGATGGCAAAAGGTGTTATCGCGTTAAATGATCTCGGTTATTTCTTATTGGTCACTATGGCATGGCTGTATGCGGGATTGCTTATTATTGAACTGAAGAAGGCTGATTAACCATGACGAATAGATTAACAACTTGGTTAAGTATGCTGTTTATTGCGATTTTATTTTTTGCATTAGTTTTACTCAATAATCAGCTACTGAGTGCTTACCGTGTGGATCTGACAGAAGATGATGTTTATTCACTGTCACAAGGTAGTCAGCAAATATTGACGGAAATTGATGAACCGTTAAATTTGTATTTTTTCTTCTCCGACAAAGCTTCAAAGAATATGACGACGTTACGTAATTACGCAGCGCGAGTGCAGAGCTTGTTAGAAGAATACGCAGGACGATCCAATGGTAAAATTAAACTACATATTCTGGACCCCGAAGCCTTTTCTGAAAAAGAAGACCGGGCAGAGCAGTTCGGTTTGACTGGGGCTAATATTGGGCCCGCGGGGGAGGTGATTTATCTTGGGTTAGGGGCAAGCAATGCACTCGATGATCAGAAAATTATTGCCTTTTTTGACCCACAGCAAGAACGCTTTTTGGAATATGAAATTAGTAAGTTGATTTACCAACTGATTAATCCTAAGCAAGTTAAAGTGACTTTGTTGACTGATTTACCTGTTGCCGGTGGGCAAAATCCTTTGACCGGAAGCTTCGATCAACCTTGGACTTTCTATACGCAATTACAGCAATTGTATATAGTCGATAAAATAGGCAGTGATGCCTCCGAGCTGCCAAAAGGTACGGATGTATTGATGGTTGCTCACCCTAAAACACTCAGCGATGAATTACTGTACGCAGTCGATCAATATATTATGGGGGGGGGCCGAGCACTTATTTTTGTTGACCCCCATAATGAATCAGATCAAATGAGCATGTTAACGGGGTCGGCTATGGGAGCAAATAGTTCAAATTTGACACGCTTGTTTGATACTTGGGGGGTGAATTTCGATGAGCAGCAGGTGTTACTCGATGCATTTTCCGGGCTTGATGTGCGCACACAAACAGGTGATGTTGCACGGCATTTTGGTTTTGTTGGTTTCAGTGGTAATGAGTTAAACGAGCAAGATGTGACCACGTCAAATTTGGATTTAATTAACGGTGCGTCATTTGGCGTGTTTAGTAAAAAAAGTAATTCTGCTTTACGTTGGTCGACGTTGATTCACTCAACAAAAAATTCTGACTTGATCGATAGCGTCCAGTACGCGCAAATGCGTGACCCTCAAGCCTTAAGTCAACAGTATAAAAGTGACAACAAAGAATACATTTTAGCTGCAAGATTGACAGGCAGTGCCAAATCCGCTTTTGACCAAGCACCCGAAGGTATCGATACCGATAAACGTTTAACACAAACACGAGATTTGAATCTAATATTGGTTGGCGATAGCGATTTGCTCTCCGATCGATTCTGGGTGCAGCAATCATCGTTTTTTGGTCAGACGATCACCACACCATTTGCGAATAATGGTGACTTTTTGACTAACGCTGTTGAAAATTTAGCTGGCAGTAATGCGCTGATAAGCATTCGTAGTCGTGGCACATTCGCTCGTCCATTCGACAAAGTAGAGCAGTTAAAGCTAGTTGCAGAGCAGAAATTCAGAGAACAAGAGAAAATACTACAGCAGCAACTCGAAGAAACGGAAGGGCAACTATCGCAGTTGCAGGAGCAACAGGGCGAAGGGGGGTCTTTAGTCATATCTCCTCAACAGCAAAAAGCAATCGATGACTTTATGCAACAAAAGGTACAGATCCGCAAAGCGCTACGTGATGTGCGCCATCAACTAGATAAAGACATTGAGAAACTGGGTAACTTGCTTAAGTTTGTCAATATTGTGCTGGCTCCGGTGCTGTTGGTTTTATTGCTGATGTTATGTCGGCGTTTATTGCGCAGCCGATATAAGCCAACAGTGCAAACTTCAAAGATGTCTAAGGAGGGACAATCATGAATCGTTCATTCGTTGTGCTGGCGGTATTGGCTGTGCTGGCCTGTGGGGCGGGTTATTGGTTGTTGCAACAAGATGATTCACCTCAAGACATCTCTCAAGCTGCGTTACCAACACTCGACCAGAAAGCAACCGAAGTGGATCGCATTACTTTAAGAAATGCCGGTGGTATTTTGCTCAATGCACGGCGTGATAATGATCGCTGGCAAACCGAGGTATATTTAGATGATGGTACTCAAGTTGGTCAATTTCCTGTTGACCGAGAAAAGCTAGCCACTCTAGTTCAGGCATTGGCTCAGGCTAGATTAGTGGAGTCTAAAACACAAAAAGACAGTAACTATCATCACCTAGGTTTACAGGATATTTCAGTCAGCGATAGTTTAGCAACGCTGATTACGTTAGGGAATAAAGAACAGTCTTGGCAGGTATTGGTTGGAAATCACGCTTCAGTTGGTAACAACAGTTACCTACGTATACCCAAACAAGCACAGGCGTGGCTAAGCGACCGTCCGATTAATCTGCCTATGACCAATAGCGAATGGTTACAGCAGCCAATTTTACCGTTTGATGAAACTGACTTTTCCAGTATCGCGAGAGTCGATGGTGATCCATGGCAGATTTATAGAGCGAGCGTAAATGAATCATTTATGTTGATAAATAAGCCGCCAGCACAAGAGCTCAAATATGCAGGGGTACTCGATGCAGTTGCGCTTAATTTAGCTGGGATCCATTTCGAACAGCTGTTACCGCTAACCTCAGTCGATTGGGAAAGTGTGATCCCCATGGTCATGCTTGATGTAACTACAGCGTACGGTCACACATTTAGAGTTGAAATAGCCAAGCAGCAAGATAGTGCCTTTTTACGGATTACCAGCGCGTCCCCAACCGATTACTGGGCGGATTGGATTTACCAAATACCTAAATTTAATGGTGAGCAGCTCAACAAAAATATAAACGATTTTCTATTAGGTGAAGCGCAAAAAGAAGCAAAACAGCCGATTAGGTCTTATCCTATTGACGAGGGGGAGTCGCCGAATTAAAGTGGATTAATCTTTGCTTTCAGGTCTGTTGAGTCTGTGCAGGGTTTGCTGCCAGTACATTTGACCCAGTTGTCGTGCTTTGTCGATATTACGTAAAGGAATGTTCTCTGGATCGGGGTAGGTACGCATCACTCGATCTAGGCTGCTTTCCCGTAATACATGCAGTATAGGTAGGGGGGCTCTGTTGGTATAATTCGATAAGTCGTCAGGGGCCTCACCTTCAAAGCAATAATCAGGATGGAAACTGGCTAATTGGAATTGCCCTGCATATCCGCCTCCCTCAATCAGTGCCTGTGACATAGCGACCAGATCGAGATAATCATCAAAATCACTGAAACCAGTGCTGAATATAAGCAAACTGGTCTCAATTTGACTATTTTGCTCCAAGGTGTGCAATTCAGTTAAAAGCTGATCCGTGGCATTTTTAAGGGTGACAGCCCGACTAACCGTATATGCGATACTTTCACGCTCAAATTCGCGTTTGGCGAATGGACAAAAGTTATGCCCGATAATGATGTCACTCAACCAAGCCTGTATCGTTTGAATGGCAACATCATTGTGTGGAATGTTATTCACGGTTAGGTAATACCCTTAACTTGAGTGATACTTAACGTAGGCTTCTAAGGTATTCTCAATTAGACTCGCCACCGTCATTGGACCCACTCCGCCGGGAACTGGGGTTATCCAACCCGCACGTTGCTCAGCGGTAGTAAAGTCGACATCACCGACTAAGGTGCCGTCGGTTTGGCGATTTATGCCAACATCGATCACGATAGCGCCGGGTTTGATCCACTCTCCAGGAATAAATGCTGAAATACCTACCGCAACTACTAAAAGGTCCGCCCGTTCAACATGAGATTGTAAATCTTTGGTAAATTTATGACAGCTGGTTACTGTGCAGCCTGCTAATAACAATTCCATAAACATTGGTCGGCCAACGATATTTGATGCGCCGACGATAACGGCATCAAGACCTTTCACTGGGCGCTTAGTTGATTCAATTAGGGTCATAATGCCTTTTGGCGTACAAGGACGAAGGGCCGGTATACGCTGGGCTAAACGACCGATGTTATAAGGATGGAAACCATCTACGTCTTTATGAGGTAAAATACGTTCTAATACTTGCTCTTTGTCTAAACCAGCTGGTAGAGGTAATTGCACTAATATGCCGTCTATCTCTGGATCATTATTCAGCTTATCAATCAGTTCAAGCAACACCTGTTGAGATGTGGTTGATGGCAAGTCATAGGATTTTGAAACAAACCCAACCTCTTCACAGGCTTTACGCTTGTTGGCAACATAGACATGAGATGCCGCATCACTTCCCACTAAAACGACCGCTAAACCTGGGGGGCGTTTGCCCGAAGAAACAATAGATTCAACATGAGAGGCAACGTGCTGACGGACTTGTTGGGCGATTAATTTACCATTGATTTTTTGAGCAGGCATATAAAAAGTAACTGAAAGACAAGGGGTCTGTATTGTCACATAATGCGGTTGTTTCAACAATCCGCAGCACGCAAATTTGTAAATAGTATCGAATCTACTTGCCCCAAAGTTACATCTAAACAAAGATACCGTTATATCAGTCTTGTTTATATTTAAGGTGTGTGGTTTGGAACTCTCTCCAGTAGAAATATTTGGCTATTGCGCGTCAGCTGTTATTGCGTATTCGCTAACTAGAAGTTCAATTGTTCGATTGCGTTGGTTCAATTTAGCTGGGGCTTCTTCGTTTTGTTTATATGGAATTATTATACAAGCCTACCCAGTGGCCATATTAAATGGATTTATTACGTTAACTAATCTGTTTTTCCTGCGTAGATTACTTTTTGATGTAGAACGGCAGTTTTCTGTGCTGGCCGTCAGTCGTCCGTCAAATTATGTAGATTTCTTTTTAGAATTCCATCAGCAAGAAATTAAACATTTGTTTCCGCGTTTTATGAAAGTGTCTGCGGATCCTCAGCGTCAATATTTTTTTCTAACTGAGCGAACCGAAGTCGTAGGGATGTTATCTGGTTACCGTGATGTAAATGATGACTTTGTCGTTGATTTTGATTTTGTTATCCCGGCTTACCGCGACTGTCACCTCGGTCAACATGTAATAGGTAAGGGCCAACAACTGTCAAAACAATTTGGATTTAAGAATATTGTTGCATTAGCGGACAGTTATGAGCATGAAAATTATTTAAATCGCATTGGATTTAGTCCGAAAAAGAACGGACGCTGGACATTTGACGGCCAATAAAAGAAAAATTTCACCTGGTTTCGGCCTACAACGTCAAAATAACGGTAATTGCGTTGTGAGTATTTCACTTGCTTTGGTACCTTGATTTGTATGTTTCACACTCTTTTTGCTGGTTTATCGGACAAATTGCTAAAAAAAACAGCAGTCAGTTATTTTCTTTTAAAAAAGTGTTTGACGAGAGAAATACATCTGTTTACTATGCGCTCCCCGTTGAGAGACAGAGAATAACTCTTCGGGTTGTTAAGTCGGTGAGTAGCGCAGCTTGGTAGCGCACTTGGTTTGGGTCCAAGGGGTCGCAGGTTCGAATCCTGTCTCACCGACCATTTTCTCAAATTGTAAAAGATTCGTCGAGCGCCCGTAGCTCAGCTGGATAGAGCACCCGCCTTCTAAGCGGGTGGTCGCAGGTTCGAGTCCTGCCGGGCGCACCATGCGAACCTGGCAACAATTATCGCTTTGGTGGGCGTAGCTCAGTTGGTAGAGTCCCGGATTGTGATTCCGGTTGTCGTGGGTTCGAGCCCCATCGTCCACCCCACTTGCGGAAGTGGTGAAATTGGTATACACGCTGGATTTAGGTTCCAGTGCCTTAGGGCGTGAGAGTTCAAGTCTCTCCTTCCGCACCATCTCTTATACTCCTTGTAAAAACTCTAATCCAATTCTTTGAATCATCAGATCTTTTCTTATCTCAAACTAAACTAATTAGTATTTCGACTCGACTTAAAGTAGTTGAATCGCTATACTGCTGCGTCTTTTTTATCCGGCTAGGCGAGATGATAAATAGGTCAACTCGTGATTGTGTGGGACGGATTAGGTTTACCTTAGTCATATTCCAGCGATAAAAAACCCATCAAAAATTTTATAAATGCGCAGACGAGCGCAAAGTTGAGGTAGAAGAATGCAAGTTTCCGTTGAGACGACTCAAGGTTTAGAACGCCGTCTTACCATCACTGTTCCTGCAGAATCAATTGATTCACAGGTTAAGTCTCGCTTACAACAGTTAGCTAAGACCCAACGTATTAATGGTTTCCGTCCAGGTAAAGTTCCAGCTAGCGTAATTAAGAAGCGTTATGGGCAAGCCGTACGTCAAGAAATTGCCGGCGAAGCTATGCAGCGCAACTTCTATGAAGCGATCGTGCAAGAAAAAATTACCCCAGCAGGTATGCCTAATTTCGAAATGAAAACTGACGTTGACGGACAAGACTTAGAGTTTGTTGCTGCGTTTGAAGTGTATCCTGAAGTTGAAGTAAAAGACGTTGAAAAAATTGAAGTAGAAAAGCCTGTGGTAGAAATTACCGATGCTGATCTGGACACTATGATGGAAACGTTGCGTAAACAGCACGCTACATGGAAAGAAGTTAAACGTAAATCGAAGAAAGACGACCGTGTAACGGTTGATTTCATCGGTACCATTGATGGTGAAGAATTTGAAGGCGGAAAAGCTGAGAACTTCGAACTAGAAATGGGCAAAGATCGCATGATCCCTGGTTTTGAAAAGCCAATCGTTGGCGCAAAAGCTGGCGAAGAAGTAGTGGCTGACGTGACTTTCCCTGAAGATTACCACGCTGAAGCCCTTAAAGGTAAAGCAGCACAATTTAAAATTACCGTCAATAAAGTAGAAGGCCTAAGCCTTCCTAAAGTTGACGAAGAATTTGCTAAATTGTTCGGTGTCGACAATGGTGACGTTGAAGCGCTTAATGCTGAAGTACGTAAAAACATGCAACGTGAACTTGAGCAAACATTGAAAGCCAATGTGAAAGAACAAGTGATTGAAGGTTTGTTAGCAAACAACGTAATCGATTTGCCAAAAGCATTAGTTGATCAAGAAATCAATGCTTTACGCGAGCAAGCGAAGCAACGTTTCAGCCAACAACAAGGCGGCAACGTTGATAACCTTCCTGAACTTCCAGCTGATTTATTCCAAGAAAATGCACGTAAGCGTGTTTCTATTGGCTTGTTGCTAGGTGAAGTCATCAAAAATGAAGAGTTGAAAGTTGACTCAGCTAAAGTTGATGCGTTGATCGAAACTGCTGCTTCTGCGTATGAAGATCCTCAAGAAGTGATCGAGTACTACAAAACTAACGATGAATTGATGCAACAAATGCAAAATGTCGCGTTAGAAGAGCAAGCGGTTGAAGTGCTTCTAAGTAAAGCAAATGTGAAAGAAGTAAACAAAGCTTTTGATGAGATCATGAACAAACAGGCATAAATTGCCCTTTGTTAATTGACTTATCTAGTCTGCAACTGCTTAAATGCTCGGTAAATACCGAGCATTTTTATTTGTGAAGAAAATATATGATGAATACACCGTTTGATCCTACAAATGCATTAGTACCTATGGTGGTTGAACAAACCGCGAAAGGTGAGCGCTCTTATGATATTTATTCACGCTTACTGAAAGAGAACGTCATTTTCATGGTTGGCCAAGTTGAAGACCACATGGCTAACCTAATTGTTGCCCAGATGTTATTTTTGGAAGCTGAAAATCCTGAAAAAGATATTTTCTTATACATCAATTCCCCGGGCGGCTCAGTAACTGCAGGTATGGCAATTTACGATACCATGAACTTTATTAAACCTGATGTGAGCACAGTGTGTATAGGTCAGGCTGCGAGTATGGGCGCATTTTTGTTGTCCGGCGGAGCGAAAGGTAAACGTTACTGTCTGCCAAATGCGCGTGTCATGATCCATCAACCATTGGGTGGATTCCAAGGTCAAGCATCTGATTTTGAAATACATGCAAGAGAAATCCTGTCTATTAAAGAGAAGATGAATCGTTTAATGGCAGCGCATACCGGACAAGATTACGACAAAGTTGCACGTGACACAGACCGAGACAATTTTTTAAGCGCTCAGGAATCTGTGGACTATGGTTTAGTAGATCAAGTGTTGTCGAGTCGTCCAGATGTCAGCAACAGCGACACTAAGAAGTAACCAGTTACTGTTGATATTGTTTAGTGCGTTTATGTGCATGGAATTGGCAATAAGACGCGCTATATCAACCAAATGAAGAAGAGATAATAGATGAGTGATAAGCAAAGCGGAGATGGCGATAACAAGCTACTTTATTGTTCTTTCTGTGGAAAAAGCCAGCACGAAGTGAGAAAACTTATTGCCGGTCCATCAGTTTTTGTGTGTGATGAGTGCGTTGAGTTATGTAACGACATTATTCGTGAAGAAATTAAAGAAATCGCACCTAAGCAGAAGCAAGATGAACTTCCCACACCGAAAGAAATTCACAGTCATCTCGATGATTATGTCATCGGTCAAGAGCATGCCAAAAAGGTGTTGTCGGTAGCGGTATATAACCACTACAAACGCCTGCGTAATGGCGATGTACACGATGGCGTAGAACTCGGTAAAAGCAACATTTTGTTAATGGGTCCCACTGGTAGCGGTAAAACCTTACTAGCAGAGACGTTAGCGCGTTTATTAGATGTGCCCTTTACTATGGCTGATGCCACGACGCTTACTGAAGCGGGTTATGTGGGTGAGGACGTTGAAAATATCATTCAGAAGTTATTGCAAAAATGCGATTACGATGTTGAAAAAGCGCAACGTGGGATCGTATACATAGACGAAATCGATAAAATTTCTCGTAAGTCAGATAATCCATCGATTACGCGTGATGTGTCTGGTGAAGGTGTTCAGCAAGCTTTACTTAAATTGATCGAAGGCACGGTTGCTTCTGTACCTCCTCAAGGAGGGCGTAAGCATCCTCAACAAGAATTTTTGCAAGTTGATACTTCTAAAATTCTCTTTATCTGTGGCGGAGCGTTCGCAGGACTTGATAAAGTCATTGAACAACGCGCTCATACCGGCACAGGCATTGGTTTTGGAACGGCGATTAAAGACATCAACAATAAAGCCAAAGAAGGAGAATTGTTGAAAAAAGTTGAGCCAGAAGATTTGGTTAAATACGGTCTTATTCCTGAGTTTATTGGACGCTTACCTGTTTTAACCAGTCTCGAAGAATTAAGTGAAGATGCGCTTATCCAAATTTTACGTGAGCCTAAAAACTCACTTACTAAGCAATATGCCGCTTTATTCGCCCTTGAAGGAACGGAGTTAGAATTTAGAGAAGATGCACTTCAGGCTATTGCTAAAAAAGCCATGTCACGTAAAACGGGAGCCCGTGGTCTTCGCTCAATCGTTGAAGCTGTGTTACTCGATACAATGTACGAGTTACCGTCTATGTCTAATGTTTGCAAGGTAGTGGTGGACGAAACGGTTATTCGTGGCGAGTCGAAACCTATATTAATATACGATAGCGCGGCGGATAAAAAATCCATCTCGGAATAGTAAATCAGACAAAATTATAAAGGCTCCTCAGGAGCCTTTTTTTATATCTGCGCATTGCTTTACATTGATGCTAAAGTCAAAAGTTTGAGGATCTATGAATATATAATCTTTTTCCGCGCTCGATTTATGCTTTATTGGGGGTTCTAAATTAGAGGCTTCAGTGGATAGTTTTCGTTTTTCGTTTGAACTTTTTGTGCAAAGCCCCATATACAGTTTCATTGCACCATTTTTACTTTTTATTACACGAGACACTATATGACCAAAGAGAATGTTGATTACACAGAAATGCCGGTCTTGGCATTACGTGATGTGGTGGTTTATCCGCATATGGTTATTCCCTTATTTGTCGGTCGCGAGAAGTCGATACGTTGTTTAGAAGCGGCGATGGATAAAGACAAACAAATTTTTCTAGTCGCCCAAAAAGACGCCAGTACCGACGAGCCGCAACCTGACGATATATTTACTGTTGGCACCATAGCAACAATATTGCAGCTACTGAAATTACCTGATGGCACCGTTAAAGTATTGGTTGAAGGTAACCAGCGCGGGCATATCGAAGAGTTCGTCAGCACTGAAGATTTCTTCATCGCTAATATTGTTGCGAAAGACGATTTAGAAGTTGAAGACAACGAACAAGAAGTTATCGTTCGTTCGGCTATTTCTCAGTTTGAAGGTTATGTAAAGTTAAATAAAAAAATCCCACCAGAGGTATTGACCTCGTTAAGTGGTATTGAGCAAGCCGCTCGCCTCGCAGATACAATGGCTGCGCATATGCCACTTAAACTAGCTGAAAAGCAAAAAGTATTAGAGATGACACAAGTTAATGAACGTCTCGAATATTTAATGGCGTTGATGGAAAGCGAAATTGATTTGCTTCAGGTGGAGAAAAAAATTCGCACCCGAGTCAAAAAGCAAATGGAGAAGAGCCAGCGTGAATATTATTTGAATGAGCAAATGAAAGCCATTCAAAAAGAGCTTGGTGAGCTGGATGAAGCGCCTGATGAATTCGAAGCGTTAAGCAAAAAAATTGACGATGCGAAAATGCCTGAAGAAGCTAAGAAAAAGGCAACGACTGAGCTTAGTAAGCTGAAAATGATGTCTCCCATGTCAGCAGAAGCCACGGTAGTGAGAAGCTATATAGAATGGTTGACGAGTGTACCATGGGCTAAACGCAGCGCTGTGAAAAAAGATCTAGCCGCGGCCGATAAGCTTTTAGACACCGAGCATTATGGTTTAGAAAAAGTTAAAGAGCGCATCATTGAATATTTAGCGGTTCAGCAGCGTGTCAGAAAGTTAAAAGGGCCTATTTTATGCCTTGTGGGCCCTCCAGGGGTGGGTAAGACGTCGCTTGGTCAGTCAATTGCAAAAGCGACCGGCCGTAAGTATGTACGCATGGCCCTAGGTGGTGTACGTGATGAAGCGGAGATCCGCGGTCATCGACGAACTTATATCGGCTCAATGCCAGGTAAATTGATTCAAAAAATGGCCAAAGTTGGTGTTAAAAACCCACTGTTTTTATTAGATGAAATAGATAAAATGTCTTCAGACATGCGCGGTGATCCTTCGTCGGCATTACTTGAAGTATTGGATCCTGAGCAAAATGGTACCTTTAGTGACCATTACTTAGAAGTGGATTATGACCTGTCTGATGTCATGTTTGTGGCAACGTCTAACAGTATGGATATTCCCGGGGCTTTGTTAGACCGTATGGAAGTTATTCGTTTATCGGGTTATACCGAAGATGAAAAACTGAATATCGCTACGAGGCATTTACTCGATAAACAAATCGCTCGTAATGGTCTTAAAGCCAAAGAGTTGGTGATAGAAGAATCTGCCATCATGGGTATCATCCGTCACTACACCCGTGAAGCGGGTGTGCGTAGTTTAGAGCGTGAAATTTCCAAAATTTGCCGTAAAGCAGTGAAAAATATCCTATTAAATAAAGACACGAAATGCGTGACGGTCACCCACGAAAACCTGTCTGATTACCTTGGTGTTCAGCGTTTTGATTACGGTAAAGCAGAAAACAACAACCAGATTGGTCAGGTTACCGGTTTAGCATGGACCCAAGTAGGTGGTGAATTACTCACTATAGAAACCACATCTGTGGTGGGCAAAGGTAAAATGACTTTCACCGGTTCGCTGGGTGATGTCATGCAAGAGTCTATCCAGACAGCCATGACGGTTGTTCGTAGCCGAGCTGAAAAATTACGCATTAACAACGACTTTCACGAGAAACGCGATATTCACGTTCACGTACCTGAAGGTGCTACGCCGAAAGACGGCCCAAGTGCAGGTATTGCGATGTGCACTGCGTTAGTTTCAACGCTCACTGGTAATCCTGTTCGTTGTGATGTTGCTATGACCGGAGAGATCACACTGCGCGGCGAAGTCCTGGCGATCGGTGGGTTAAAAGAGAAATTGCTAGCCGCTCATAGAGGCGGAATAAAAACAGTTATCATTCCAAAAGAGAACGAGCGCGATTTACAAGAGATCCCAGATAATGTAAAACAAGACTTGTCAATTCATCCTGTACGTTGGATTGACGATGTTTTACAGCTGGCATTGCAAGAAAACCCCGAGCGTTTTAGCCTTGAAAAGCCAAGTAAGGGTAAAAAATAGCCACTTACGGCTAATTTTTTTGTTTTTTTTGATATTTAGGGCTTCACACAGCAATAAGTTGTGGTAGCCTTTATCCCAGTTTCGCTTTAGGCCTTGTCACAAAAGGGATTGCGGCGATATCTAGAAAGTTAAAAATTTGTGAATTTATGCTTGAAGTTCGAATTTAAGCTTGGTATAACGTTTTTCGCATTTTTGTTTTGCGGATACTCATATAATAACAATTGAAGGGGATCATATTGTGAATAAGTCTCAACTTATCGACCAAATCGCTGCAAGTGCAGACATTTCTAAAGCAGCTTCAGGACGTGCACTTGATGCATTAACTGATGCAATCACTGCAGCACTAAAGGAAGGTGATCAAGTTGCTCTTGTAGGTTTCGGTACATTCTCAGTACGTGAGCGTGCAGCTCGTAGTGGTCGTAATCCACAGACTGGCGAAACGATTCAAATTTCTGCAGCTAAAGTTCCGTCTTTCAAAGCGGGTAAAGCGCTTAAAGACGCTTGTAACTAAGCAAAAGTTTTTCTGTTTAAAAGGCGATGATTTATCATCGCCTTTTGTTTATCTGCTGTTAATTAATGATTACGTTTAATATATAATCCTGCCTCTTTATAAATTAGTAAAAATTCAGCTTATCTCAAGCAACTCATTTGGAGTTAGAAACGAACATGTTGGAAAGAATCAGAGAGGGAACCCAAGGAACATGGGCCATGGTAATCCTAGGGTTGGTGATTTTAAGTTTTATGTTTGCCGGTGTAGGCAGTTATATAAATTCATCTGCCGAAACTGCGGCAGCTAAAGTCAACGACGACACCATTTCACAAGCCGATCTTGAACGTGCTTATCAAAACGAACGCGGACGCATGGAATCACAGTACGGCGACGCTTTCGCTGCTCTGACGGCTGATAGTGCTTATTTACAACAATTCAGACAAGGCATTTTAGATCGTTTAATTGGTGACAAGTTACTTGAACAAGCTGCCGTTGATTTAGGTCTTCGTGTTAGTGATGCCCAGATAAAGCAAGCTATAGTTGCTATGCCTGAGTTTCAGTTTGACGGTAAATTCGACAACGAACGCTATACCGCTGTTTTACGCCAAGCTGGATTTCAGCCTAATGATTTTCGCGATTACATGCGTGTAGATATGACGCGTCGTCAACTTTCAAATGCCCTTTTAGGCTCTGAATTTACCTTAGCAGCAGAATCAACCCAAGCTTACAAGCTGCAACAACAAACCCGTGATGCACGATACTTAACGATAGCTGCACAGCCTTTTGCTGACGATATTACCGTATCTTCTGATGCAATCGAAAACTATTATCAAGCCAATATCACCCAGTTCGACACACAGCAAAAAGTGAGTCTAGCGTTTGTTGAATTATCAGTTGAAGATTTGCTGCCTAGTATTCAAGTTTCTGTTGACGAAGCGCAGCAATACTATGAGCAAAATATTCAAGACTTCAGAACTCAAGAGCAACGCAGAGCATCGCACATCCTCATAGAGTTTGCTGATGACGAGCAAAAAGCTGAACAACAAGCACAAGATATTTTGCTTAAAGTGAATGACGGTGGAGATTTCGCTGAGTTAGCAAAGGAATATTCGAGCGATACGTTTAGTGCTGAAAACGGTGGTGATCTCGACTGGTTTACTGCTGGCATGATGGACCCCGCTTTTGAAGAAGCCGCGTTTGCCTTGGCTAATGTGGATGACGTTTCTCAAGTGGTCAAAAGTGAGTTTGGTTTTCACATTATCAAATTAACGGATGTCAAACCTGAGCAAACCAGTCCTTTCGCTGACGTGCAGGATGATGTAATTGCTAAACTTAAAACCGAAAAAGCGGAAGAAGAGTTTTATGCCAAACAGCAACGCATGGCTGAAGTGGCGTTTGAAACTCCTGACACCTTGGATGAAGTTGCCGGAATTGCACAGGTTGACGTGCAAACTACAGCTATGTTCAGCCAAGACAATGCTCCGAGTACGGTTAACTATCCTGGGGTTGTTTCTCAGGCATTCTCAGACGAATTAATTAATGACCAAGTGAACAGCGATGTGATTGAGTTAGATGACAATCACATTATGTTTGTACGTGTGGCAACTTATGAAGCTCAGCGCACTAAAGCTTTGGACGAAGTTAGTGCTCAAATCAATGACATCTTATTAGCAGAACAAGCACAGCAAGCAGCTAAAGCTTGGGCTGATGACTTGCTCGCGGACGTTCAGGCTGAAAATGATATCAATGAAAAGCTGAAAACTAAAAACATTGAGTGGCAAGAGCAAGAAGCTGTCGCTAGAAATGGATCAGCTGTTGCCCCAGCTATCGTTGAAGCACTGTTTAAATTAACGGATAAAAAAGAATCTAACGCGCAAGTTGTCGCGTTGTTTAATGGTGACGTGGCGCTTGTGCAGTTAGTGAATGTCAATGAAGGTGCTGATATTCCAAGTACCGACGCTGCGGCATTGCAAAACAGACTGTCGACTATGCGTGCTCAGTTTACCTATGGTGAATTTATCAATGCCCTGCGTGAAGACGCTGACATTGAAGTTTACTAATTTACGCTAGAAATAAAAAAGGAGCTTAGGCTCCTTTTTTATTAGGTGTTATGTACCTGTTAACCACAGCATTATTGTATAAAACGCGGCAATAATGGCGGAAAACGCCAAAATATAAATAAACCCTTGTTTTCCCTGACGAATTGAAAACCCGCGTAATCTCAGATAAACGAACCACAGTAGACTCAATACTAACGGTAGTAAAAAAAGTAGACGTAACACGGTTGCTCCTTAACATTTGTTTTTCTGATTCAAGCATCATAAACAGTTTGCGTCAGTGAATAAACGTCAATCTAATCTGGTTGTTAACTATGTATACCTTCATTTCCCCGCAGCCCCAGATTAATTTTGCTATTTGTTGGGCTTTTGCCAAGGAAACGCATATAATCCGCGCGAATTTTTAATCACCCCCCCTTTTGTTTATTTTGTCATCGGAGACCAATCATGGCCTTAGAACGTACTTTTTCTATTATCAAACCAGACGCAGTTGCTAAAAATGTAATCGGCGCTATCTACAACCGTTTCGAAAGCGCAGGTCTACGCCTTGTTGCTTCTAAAATGCTTCACCTTAGCAAAGAACAAGCAGAAGGTTTCTATGCTGAGCACAGCGAGCGTCCTTTCTTCGGCGCTTTGGTCGAATTCATGACCTCTGGTCCTGTAATGGTTCAGGTTTTAGAAGGCGAAAACGCTGTTCTTAAAAATCGTGAAATCATGGGCGCAACGAACCCTGCCGATGCACTAGCGGGTACGTTACGTGCAGATTATGCTGCATCCATTGATGAAAATGCATGTCACGGTTCAGATGCACCAGAATCAGCGGCTCGCGAAATTGCTTATTTCTTTTCAGATGAAGAAATTTGCCCACGCACACGTTAATATTTTTAGCGTCTGTATTTAAGGGAGCTTAGGCTCCCTTTTGCGATCTAAATGCTATTGATATGCCAACAAAATGGCAGTTTTAGCGTAAAAAATGTACACTAGTTTCTTTTATTTGAGGTACCCAGTTCCATGTCAGAAGTGAAGTCAGCAAAACCGACTAAAATCAATTTACTCAATTTCAACCGTGCAGGTTTAAGGGAGTATTTTAGTTCGATTGGCGAAAAGCCATTTCGTGCTGACCAAATGATGAAATGGATTTATCAACAAGGGATATCTGATTTTGATCAAATGACTAATTTGAACAAAATATTACGTGAAAAACTGAATGCACAATGTGAAATTAAGGCCCCTGAGATTGCCTACCAACAAGCTGCATCTGATGGCACAATTAAGTTTGTGTTGCGTTTAGAAGGTGGCCAGGAAGTTGAAACCGTTTGGATCCCTGATGCAGACCGTGCCACTTTGTGTGTGTCCTCTCAAGTCGGTTGTGCTTTAGAGTGTACGTTCTGTTCTACCGCGCAACAGGGATTCAACCGCAACCTTAGCGTATCTGAAATCATCGGTCAGGTGTGGCGAGTTGCTACAACCATTGGTCTATCTAACGATAGCTCTAAGCGCCCCATCACCAACGTCGTCATGATGGGGATGGGTGAACCATTGTTGAACCTCAAAAATGTAGTACCTGCCATGGAATTGATGTTGGATGATCTCGCATTTGGTTTATCAAAACGCCGGGTGACTTTGAGTACCTCCGGCGTTGTGCCTGCACTTGATATATTAGGCGACAAAATTGATGTGGCGCTGGCTATTTCGTTGCATGCTCCGGATGATAAGTTACGTGACGAACTTGTACCGGTTAACAAAAAGTATCCTATTCAAGAGTTTCTTGCCGGTGTGCGTCGTTATTTAGCTAAATCTCATGCGAATCAAGGTAAGGTTACCGTAGAATATGTGATGCTAAATGGCGTGAATGACAGTACGGATCAAGCACATGCCTTAGCAAAAGTGCTTGCGGACACACCGTGTAAACTTAACCTTATTCCATTCAATCCTTACCCTGGATCGCCTTATACGCGTTCTAGCAATTCACGTATTGATCGTTTTGCCAAAGTTTTGTCGAGTTACGGCCTGATGGTCGTGGTACGTAAGACCCGTGGTGATGACATTGATGCCGCATGTGGCCAATTAGTGGGCGATGTGGTGGATAGAACAAAACGTTTGCTGAAAAAACAGATGAAGGGTGAAGAGATTTCGGTAAAAATGGAGCATTGAGTATTAACGGCTTGATCTTCATGAAATTTATCCGCTTACTGAGCTTACTTCTGGTACTTGGCGTGAGTGCTTGTGTTAGCCAAAATAATCACTCAAACGGTGAAGACTTTGATAAGCAACGTGCGGCTAAAACCCGATTATCTCTGGGATTAACCTATTTAAAAAATGGCAACTTTAGCCAGGCTAAGTTTAATCTTGATAAAGCGTTAGTATTTGCACCTCAGCTCGCAGACGCTCACTACGGTATGGCTTATTATTATCAGAATGTAGAAGATTTTGATGCCGCGTCGCAAGCCTACCAAAAGGCGCTATCCCTTGCCCCTAAGAATGCTGATATTGCTAACAGTTACGGAGCGTTCTTGTGCGAGAGAGGAAACTACCAGCAGGCTAAAGTCTACTTTTTTAAAGCATTAAACAGTGACGTGTACAACTCGTCAGCTGAAACGTATGAGAATTTGGCATTGTGTAGTCAAAGTCAAAATGCGTTAGATGAGGCAATCGGTTTTTTGCAGGACGCGCTAAATCATCAACCTGGCCGAGCAAAAAGCTTATTTTTGTTGGCACAGTTACAGCTACAGGCACATAGGTTTGCTCCTGCGCGCGACAGTCTGCGACGCTACGAAAAAGTTGCTTCGGTATCCGCTGACAGCTTATGGTTGGCGGTACAAATAGAGCAGGGCGCTGGCGCACCTAAGCGGGCAAATGATTATGCCAACATGCTGCTCAGTTTATATCCTGATTTTGCGCCCGCACGGGATTATATTAATGGGCTTGGTGTGATAAACACATCTCAACCAAATATAACTCCGCCAGTGGCACAACCCAAAGTTGCTCCGGTGCAAGATAAGTTACCCGCTAGTCAGTATCATGTTGTCACAGCGAAAGAGAATCTTTATCGCCTTTCGTTGCAATATAACGTTAAGATGAGCGAGCTTATGACGTGGAATAATATTTCTGATCCGGCGTCGATATACATAGGGCAAAAATTAATTGTTGTTGAGCCCAAATAACCATCCCATAGTAAATGAAGAGTAGCGTTAGTTAAATGAGTGAAGAAGTACAACAGGTAGAAGAATCTCAGATTTATGGTCCAGGCCCAGTATTAAAAGCTGCGCGCTTAGAAAAAGGCTTAACGGTCGAGCATATTGCCAGTCAAATCCATTTGAAGGCTAGTTTGATCCTAGCTTTAGAAGAAGATAAGTACGATCCAACTATCTCTATGACCTTTATAAAAGGTTATCTCAAGTTATATGCACGTCAGGTTGATGTGTCTGAAGCTAAGGTACTTGATGGGCTCGATAATTTGAATATGCACAAGAAAGAGCCCGCTAAATTACAGAGCTTCTCTCGCCGTGTTGCGCATCAAGCTAACGATGACAAACTCATGTTGGTCACCTACTTTATATTAGCCGTAGTGGTGGCTTTGGTGGTCGTGTGGTGGTTTCAACAAAGTGATAACGATAAAGTCGATGCACTTGAAGCACCCGTTGCACAAACACAACCTCTTGAAGTTGAGACCTTAGCGAATAGGGAAGTGCCCAACCCAGCAATGGTGACAAACGACATAGCCCAAAGTACCGAAGATGATTCCATTTATACGCCAGTTAGCGAGGCGTTAGTGCCATCAAGTGATAGTCGTGAGCAAGATGGTCATGATGAACTAACGGAAGATAGCGCGGCTTTAAACCCGCAAAATAACACACCTGAACAGGCTACTTCGCCTCAGGCCGAGCCGAGTCAAACCACAACGAGCGCACAGAGCGACGAATCAGTAAACCAAGTTGAATTGGTTTTTAAATTTGCGGATGATTGCTGGGTCAGTGTGGTGGATGCAAGCGGTGAAACAATTGCCGTGGGCGTTAAAGTCTCGGGCCGCGTTATGGCGGTTTCAGGTATGCCACCGTTCGAAGTCATCTTAGGCGCACCGAGTGTGGTCACTATTCGATATGCTGATGAAGACGTCGATATGTCGTTCCTACAGCCGAACAGCACAGCTAAATTTACCTTACCTTTATCGTTATAATTCGCTGAAATAATTGGCGGTAAACGTTTCGATTCCCGCCGGAAAAACACGTTATCAATTGAGTTAGGAAAGAGCATGTTTGCAGAATCACCCATCAAGCGCAGAGTATCAACCAGAATTAATGTGGGTAAGGTTCCTATTGGCGGCGGAGCACCGATAGCGGTGCAGTCTATGACCAATACCCCCACTACAGATGTGGATGCGACCGTTGCGCAAATTAAACGTATTGTCGCAGTTGGCGGTGAAATTGTCCGTGTATCCGTACCCACTATGGACGCTGCCGAAGCGTTTAAACTAATCAAACAGCAAGTTGATGTCCCCTTAATTGCTGACATCCATTTCGATTATCGCATTGCCTTAAAAGTAGCGGAGTACGGTGTTGACTGCTTGCGTATTAATCCGGGAAATATTGGTAGCATGGACCGTGTGCGTTCTGTGGTTGATTGTGCTCGTGATTACGGCATCCCAATTCGTATCGGTGTGAATGGTGGCTCATTAGAGAAAGATATTCAGGAAAAATACGGTGAGCCAACACCGGAAGCTCTGGTCGAGTCGGCGATGCGTCACGTAGACATTTTGGATAAATTAAATTTTGACCAATTCAAAGTCAGTGTTAAAGCCTCCGATGTGTTTTTGGCCGTGGGGGCTTACCGGGCGCTTGCTAAAAAAATTGACCAGCCGCTGCATTTAGGTATTACCGAAGCCGGTGGCTTTCGTGCTGGTGCGGTAAAAAGTGCCGTGGGTCTAGGAATGTTGTTAGCTGAAGGCATTGGCGACACCATTCGTATTTCACTCGCCGCAGATCCTGTTGAGGAAATCAAAGTCGGTTTCGACATTTTGAAATCACTGCGTATTCGTTCTAGGGGCATCAATTTTATCGCTTGTCCTAGCTGTTCTCGGCAAGAGTTTGATGTCATTAGTACAGTCAATGCACTGGAAAGCCGCTTAGAAGATCTATTAACCCCGATGGATGTCTCTATCATTGGCTGCGTGGTGAATGGGCCAGGGGAAGCCGAAGTCTCAGATTTAGGCTTAACCGGTGCGCGTAATATGAGTGGTTATTATGTTGATGGTAAACGCCAAAAAGAGCGTTTATCCAATGACGATTTAGTCGACCAGCTTGAAAAACGCATACGTGCTAAAGCTGCATTGCTTGATAGCAGTAAAAAAATTGACGTAAAACAGCTAGGTTAAGGGTTAACCTGAGCAAAAAAGCACAATTAAGCGGTGTCTTCGTTTTACGTTTACCGTCAACGCCCCTATAATACGGGGCTTTTAAATCGTATCTAGTCAAAGAGAATTTCTTTAGTGTCTAAACAAATACAGGCAATACGAGGCATGAATGATTGCCTTCCTGAACAGTCAGGCTTATGGCAATGGGCTGAAAATGCGATCCGTCAAGTTGTTGCCAGTTATGGTTATCAAGAGATCCGCACGCCAATCGTTGAAAGTACTGATCTCTTTAAACGATCTATTGGTGAAGTGACCGATATTGTTGAAAAAGAAATGTACACGTTTGCCGATCGTAACGACGATAGTTTAACGTTGCGCCCCGAAGGTACAGCAAGTGTCGTGCGAGCGGGTAATGAACATGGTTTACTTTATAATCAGCAACAGCGTCTATGGTACTTGGGACCGATGTTTCGCTACGAACGTCCGCAGAAAGGACGGTATCGTCAATTCCATCAGTTCGGTGTCGAAGTGTTCGGGTTAGCTGGCCCAGATATTGATGCTGAAGTGATCGCCCTTAGTGCGCGTTTATGGAAGAAGTTTGGCATTGCAGAACAGGTCACACTGGAACTCAATTCATTAGGGTCTAACCAAGCGCGAGAAACTTATCGCCAAGCATTGGTCGAGTATTTGTTGGCCAGAAAAGAACATTTAGATGAAGACAGTTTACGCCGTCTTGAAAGCAATCCTCTGCGTGTGTTGGATAGTAAGAATCCTCAAGTGCAAGCCGCTATAACCGATGCGCCTAGTTTATTAGATTACTTAGATGCTGAATCTAAAGAACATTTTGACGCTTTGTGTGAACGTTTAGACGCCTTAGGTATCCAATACCGAGTTAATCCGAGATTGGTACGAGGATTAGACTATTACAACCGTACAGTATTTGAATGGGTAACCGATAGTTTAGGCGCCCAAGGTACTGTGTGTGCTGGCGGTCGATATGACGGTCTGGTCGAACAATTGGGTGGTAAAGCGACCCAAGGCGTTGGTTTTGCTATTGGTATGGAACGCTTGGTATTAATGCTTCAAGCTTGTGGTGCAGAGGAATTCGTTGCTGCACCTGTTGATGTGTATATCACTGCTATGGGAGACGACGTTGAGCTTTACGCACTTAACATTGCAGAAAGTTTGCGTGACGCCATGCCAACCCTTAGAGTACAAACCCATTTTGGTGGCGGCAACTTTAAGAAGCAGATGAAGCGTGCGGATAAAAGTGTTGCTCGTGTTGCCTTGGTATTAGGCGAGACTGAAAAAAACGATGAACTGGTAAGTATTAAATTTTTACGTGAAGATAAACCGCAAATTCAGATTGCTCGCTCTGCGCTGGTATCTACATTAGCTGAGCTATTTTCACTTTAATATGTGTTTGAACAGATAAATAGTCACTGCTTGATTTTGAGGCAGTGCTGCAGTCAGAGGAAGTTGCGATGGAACATTACGAAACAGAAGAACAACAAGTTGAAGCGATAAAGCGATTTTGGAAAGAGAACGGCACCGCGGTTATTGTTGGTGCTGTGCTCGGTTTAGGAGGCTTGTGGGGATGGCGTTATTATAACGATGAACAAATTGCCTCCAAAGAACAAGCGTCCGTTGCGTTTGAAACACAAACTGCATCGCTGCAAGCACAAGATGCAAGCTTCGGTCAGGCCAAGCAGTACATTGATGAGAATAGTGATAGTGGTTATGCCCTCTTAATGGCCTTTCAACTTGCACAACAAGCGATTGACCGTAAAGATTTAACTGAAGCGGAAAAACAACTTTCTTTTGCCGCACAAAATAGCGACAGCGAGGCGGTAAAAGCCCTTGCTAATTTACGCTTGGCTCGCGTGCAGCTAGCGTTAGAGCAACCTGATAAGGCCCTAACCAGCATAGATAAAGTGACTGCCACAGCGTTTAGTGCCCAGCAACAAGAAATCAAAGGCGATATTTACGTTAACCAGAAAATGTTTGATAAAGCACGCAGCGCATACAGCGCGGCTCTAGCCGCTAATGGCGCAAACAATATAGTGAAAATGAAACTCGACAATTTAGCACTTGCAGCCAATGGGTAAGGATCGAAACGTGAAGAAAGCATTACTGCCATTGCTACTTATCAGCACCTTTGGTTTATCAGCATGTAGCACTATTTCAGGTTGGTTTACTGATGATGAAGAATTAGAAATTCGTGTTCTCAAACCAATTGACTCTGAATTTACGCCAACCACGTTATGGGATACCGAGTTAGGCGATGGCATTGATCATTACTTTTCTCGCTTAAAACCAGCGGTTGCCTATGACATGGTATTCGCGGCTAATCGCCAGGGAAAAGTAGCTGCTTACAACCAAGATAATGGCAAAGAAATTTGGCATAAAAATTACGCTGTTTTCAACAACGAAGGCTTCACTTCCAGTATTACTAACTTATGGGCAAGTGGCGCGTCTGCTAAAATTGCAGGTGGTTTAGCCGTAGCCTATGAAACGCTATTCTTTGGTACCGAAAATGGTGATGTAACGGCACTTGATGTACACACTGGTGAGCAAAAGTGGTCAGTAAAAGTTAAAGGCGAAGTACTTGCTTCGCCTGCGATTGACGAAGGTGTTGTCGTGATTAATACCGGCTCAGGTTTAATGTTCGGGTTAAATGCAGAAACAGGCGAGCAAGTTTGGTCTTATGAGTCTGATGTACCGCCTCTGTCATTGCGCGGCATCGCCGCACCTGTTGCGGCAAATGGTGGCGCTATCGTTGGTACAGCTTCTGGTAAGTTGGCAGTGAATATTTTAGCGACAGGCCAAACGGCGTGGGAGCAACCTATCGGCTCTGCAACTGGCGCAACTGAGCTTGATCGTATTGTTGATATTGATAGTAAGCCTTTGGTGGCAGGTGGCGTGATTTACGTCATTTCATTCGACGGCAGTCTTGCGTCGGTTGAACTGCGAAGTGGACGTGTTATCTGGAAGCGTGAATACAAATCATATCGCCGTTTAACTCAAGCGGGAAATACCTTGTTTGTCGTCGACGCTAACAGCAATGTTTACGCACTTGACGCGCGAAATGGCATTGAAATGTGGAGCCAAGGTGCGTTAAAGCAGCGCTTATTGACGGCCGCTGAGCCTGTCGGTGATTACTTGGTAGCGGGCGATAAATGGGGGGTTTTACATTTTTTCAACCAAGCTGACGGTAAGATTGTAGCGCGACTTGATGTGGGTGGAGATGACGAAGATGAGAGTATTTATAGCGCACCAGTGGTTGATGGCAAGATGCTGTATACTCAGACTCGCGATGGTAAGTTAGTGGCGATTCAGGTCCCTTAGTTACCCTTTAGTTGGCGTGTGCCACTATAATAATTTTATCGGCTCAGGTGTTTCCTGAGCCGTTTGCGTTTTAAGGATTGTGAAATATGTTACCCGTTGTTGCCCTAGTTGGCCGCCCTAATGTGGGTAAATCCACGTTGTTTAATCGCCTAACGCGTACTCGAGATGCGTTGGTCGCTGATTTCCCTGGATTAACCCGGGACCGTAAATACGGTCAGGCTAATTACGAAGGACTACAGTTCATTGTGGTCGATACTGGCGGCATCAGTGGTGACGAAAAAGGCATCGATGTAGCAATGGCTCAACAATCGCTAATGGCGATTGATGAAGCGGATGTGGTGTTATTTTTAGTCGACGCCCGGGCTGGGCTGACCGCTGCAGATCAAGGCATTGCCGAGCATCTACGTAAGCAAAATAAGTCAGTTTACGTTGTGGCGAATAAAGTCGACGGTATTGATGGTGATAGCGAAAGTGCGGATTTCTTTGCGTTAGGGTTAGGGGATGTTAGCCAAATTGCAGCGGCCCATGGTCGAGGCGTAACACAATTACTGACACATACCTTAATGCCACTATCTGAACAGTTCCCTGATATGCAGGTTCCTGAAGACGAAGGGGTTGACCAAGAGCTGGACGCTGAAAAGCAACTAGAAAAATTACTTGCGTCACCCATCAAGCTAGCAATCGTTGGCAAGCCGAACGTAGGTAAGTCAACACTGACCAACCGTATCCTCGGTGAAGAGCGGGTAGTGGTGTACGACCAACCTGGCACCACACGAGATAGTGTATTTATTCCCATGGAACGTGACGGGCGAGAATATGTACTGATTGACACCGCAGGTGTTCGCCGACGTCGTAACATTTCCGAAGCAGTAGAGAAGTTTTCTATCGTAAAAACGTTGCAAGCAATTGAAGAAGCCAACGTGGTACTGCTCATTATTGACGCCCAAGAAGGCGTGACAGATCAAGACTTAAGTTTATTGGGCTTTGTGCTAAATTCCGGCAGATCACTCGTGGTGGCTGTGAATAAATGGGATGGTTTAGCCAAGGACGTCAAAGAAGAGATTAAGCGCGAATTGGACAGACGTTTAGGTTTTATTGATTTTGCCCGTTTGCATTTTATATCCGCTTTGCATGGCACAAATGTGGGGCATTTGTTTGAGTCGGTGCAAGAAGCATACAATAGTGCGACTAAACGAATTAATACCTCAATGCTAACGCGTATCATGGATATGGCACAAGCAGATCATCAGCCGCCTGTTGTGCGCGGTCGTCGGGTGAAAATGAAATACGCTCATGCCGGTGGTTATAATCCTCCGATCATTGTTATCCATGGTAATCAGGTTAAAGATTTACCTGATTCTTATAAGCGCTACATGATGAATTACTTCCGCAAGTCACTCAAAGTGATGGGTACGCCGATAAAAGTAGAATTCCGTGAAGGGGCAAACCCTTATGAGAGCGATAAAAATGTTATGAACGACTCTCAACGGCGTAAACGTAAATTGTTAATGCGAATGCACAAAAACAATAAATAGTTAGCGAATTTGCCATGTAAGGTATGTATTGCCTTTAAGAAAAAGCCCTTTAATCATTTTTTGTGATTAAAGGGCTTTTGTATAGTTAGCGTTACGCACCCAGGTATTTAACCGGTTAAATAACCGTGCTTTTAGCCTCACCGTCCTCAAAACGAGTGGTGATTACATCGCCTTTCGCTAACTCCACACGACTTTTGACTACATCTTTGTCTTTAAATGTAATGCTGTAACCTCGGGCTAGTGTCGCCAAAGGACTGACGGTATCGAGCAAATGACTGCTATTTGCTAGCTGTTGTTGGCGTTGCTCAAAAGCACTTAGCCATGCTTTTTCTAAGCGTTGGAACAACAAACTGTGATGACGCTGTTGCTCAGTCAATAACTTACGAGGGGAGAATTGCTGTAGCTTCGCGACACGGGTCTCATTGGCCTGCTTGGCCCACATGAGCCGTGTCGTAATGTTATGGGATATGGCAGTGAGCTGGTTGTCTACTCGTTGCATGTATTGGCGTAATTGATTACGAGGGTGGTAGCCATTAAGTTCTTGCGTGAGAGACAGCTGTTGGTATTGAAATTCTTTGATACGTGTTTTTGTGCTTTTAAATAACCTATCGCGCTTGGCCGTTAATGTGCTGAGCATCTCTATTTGTGACTGACTCACCAATTCGGCCGCAGCCGATGGAGTAGGGGCGCGCAAATCAGCAACAAAGTCTGCTATGGTAATGTCCACTTCGTGTCCAACAGCACTAACGATAGGGAGTACGCTGTAATGAATAGCCCAAGCGACGTTCTCTTCATTAAAACACCACAGATCTTCTAATGAGCCGCCTCCACGTCCAACTATTAAGACATCAACCTCGCGACGCTGATTAGCGATTTCAATGGCGCGGCATATCTGTTGACTGGCACTGATACCCTGTACTTGGGTAGGATAAATAACCACTTCAACCGATGGATTACGCCGCTTCAATACGGTGAGTATATCGTGCAGCGCTGCACCTGTAGCTGATGTGATGACGCCAATACGAGCAATATTTAGCGGCAACGCTTGTTTGTTCTCGTTTGCGAATAAGCCTTGCGCGGACAATGTACGTTTGAGTTCTTCAAATTGACGTTTAAGTTGACCTTCACCCTCAGGTTCTAGATGCTCCACGACAAGTTGGTAGTCGCCTCTGGGTTCATAAATACTCAAATTGGCTCGCACTAAGACTTTGTCCCCTTCTTTGGGACGTATGTTGACTTTGCGGTTGGCGCCTTTGAACATGGCACTTTTAATTTGTGCGCGATTATCCTTGAGGGTGAAATACCAATGTCCGGAGCTGGCAGCGATGAAATTTGAGATTTCAGCGCTGAGCCACACTTGACCAATTTCTGATTCCAGAATCGAACGCGCCAAGTGATTAAGTTTGCTAACGGTGAAAATATTTCGGTTTGCAGGTGATGCATTAAACATAAAGCACAAAATCTTAAATAAATAATAGGAATGGAGTTTACCTGATAAGGTAAAGCGTCTACAATTGCGCCGCAATAAAAACCCATTTAACAGGTGTTGTTGCATGTTACGGATCGCTAAAGAAGCTCTTACGTTTGATGATGTGTTGTTAGTGCCCGGGCACTCAACCGTTCTCCCCCATACCGCTAATCTGAATACCAGATTAACTCGCGGTGTTACCCTCAATATTCCCCTTATTTCTGCTGCTATGGATACTGTATCTGAAGCACGTCTCGCTATTGCGTTGGCGCAAGAAGGTGGTATCGGCTTTATTCATAAAAATATGCCAGCAGAAGTACAAGCTGACCATGTTCGTATGGTGAAAAAATACGAAAGTGGTGTGGTGTCAGACCCAGTTACGGTTTCACCTCATGCGACCATTGGCGAAATTAACGCCTTGAGCAAGCATCATGGCTTTTCTGGCTTCCCGGTTGTGGATAAAGACAATGCGTTAGTGGGTATTGTGACTGGCCGCGACTTACGATTTGAAAATCGCCTTGATCAGCCGATTTCGTCCGTGATGACACGTAAAGATGATTTGGTTACTGTCAAAGCCGGTGCGCATTCAGATCAAGTGTTAGAACTGATGCATGAACATCGCATTGAAAAAATTCTGGTGGTTAATGATGCGTTCAGGCTAACCGGTTTGATCACAGTTAAAGATTTTCAAAAAGCGGAAAGTAAACCCAACGCCTGTAAAGACGAGCTAGGCCGTCTGCGCGTTGGCGCAGCGGTAAGCGTTGGTGCTGGAACTGATGAGCGTATAAAATTACTGATTGAAGCGGGCGTGGACGTTCTATTGATTGATACGTCCCACGGTCACTCGCAAGGCGTTATCGACAGAGTGAAAAAAGTACGCGCTGATTATCCCGATGTTCAGTTAATTGCTGGTAACGTCGCTACAGGCGATGGCGCAAAAGCCCTCGCTGATGCAGGCGTTGATGCGGTCAAAGTCGGTATCGGCCCAGGCTCTATTTGTACCACGCGTATCGTAACAGGTTGCGGTGTGCCGCAAATTACTGCGGTATCTGATGCTGTTGAAGCATTAGAAGGTACAGGTGTACCGGTTATCGCTGATGGCGGTATTCGTTTTTCTGGTGATATTGCGAAAGCTATCGCTGCTGGCGCCAGCTCCGTTATGGTCGGCAGCATGTTAGCGGGTACTGAAGAAGCACCTGGTGAAGTTGAGTTATACCAAGGCCGTTATTATAAATCTTATCGCGGTATGGGTTCACTGGGCGCGATGGATCAAAATAATGGTTCCTCTGACCGTTATTTCCAGGACAGTAACAGTGCTGAAAAATTGGTACCTGAAGGCATTGAGGGTCGCGTGGCATATAAAGGACCTATTTCTACCATTATTCATCAACAAATGGGCGGATTACGCTCAGCAATGGGCTTGACTGGCTCGGCTACCATTGACGATCTGCGCACTAAAGCAATGTTCGTTAAAGTGACGGCAGCCGGCATGGGTGAATCTCATGTACACGACGTGAGTATTACTAAAGAAGCGCCAAACTACCGCTTAGGATAATTATCCATATCGACTATTGGGCTGGTTATTAACCAGCCTTTTTTTATCGCCATTGCGCTTTTAACACGAGTACCAAGATGACAACAAATATTCATGAACAACGCATACTAATCCTCGATTTCGGCTCTCAATATACTCAACTTATTGCACGACGGGTGCGTGAGATAGGAGTCTATTGTGAGTTATGGGCATGGGATGTTACCGAAGCGCAGATTCGTGAATTTAATCCTAATGGCATTATTTTATCAGGTGGTCCTGAATCTGTTCACGCAAAAGACTCTCCTCGCGCGCCGCAATACGTATTTGATGCCGGGGTGCCCGTATTTGGCATTTGTTATGGTATGCAAACTATGGCTGAGCAGCTGGGCGGTGCGGTATTGGGTTCGGACATGCGAGAATTTGGTTATGCTCAGGTAGAAGTTGTCGAAAAGATGGCGTTGTTAGACAACATTGAAGACCATGTTAGCCCCAATGGGAATGCCTTGTTAGATGTTTGGATGAGCCATGGCGATAAAGTGGCTGCTGTGCCTGAAGGCTTCATTACAGCGGCGAAAACCGATAGCTGTCCATTTGCCGCAATTGTACATCCTGAAAAGCAATTTTATGGTGTTCAGTTCCACCCCGAAGTGACCCATACTCGCCAAGGGCACCGCATGTTGTCACATTTTGTGCTCGACATTTGTAAATGTGAAAAATTGTGGACCCCCGGCGCTATCATCGAAGACGCTATCGCCCGTATGAAAAAACAAATCGGCGACGATGAAGTTATTTTAGGCTTGTCTGGCGGGGTAGATTCCTCCGTGGTAGCCATGCTGTTGCATCGTGCGATCGGCAAACAGCTAACGTGTGTATTTGTTGATAACGGCTTACTGCGTTTGAACGAAGGCCGGCAAGTGATGGATATGTTTGGCGACCACTTTGGGCTAAACATTATCAAAATCGAAGCCGAAGAGCGCTTTTTGGCGGCTCTGGCAGGGACGGATGAACCCGAAGCCAAACGTAAAATCATTGGCCGCGTGTTTGTTGAAGTCTTTGATGAAGAATCAAAGAAACTTAAAAATGCAAAATGGTTGGCTCAAGGAACGATTTACCCTGATGTCATTGAATCTGCGGGCTCAGCAACAGGTAAAGCGCATGTCATTAAATCTCATCACAATGTGGGTGGCTTACCCGCAGATATGTTGATGGGCTTAGTTGAACCACTTCGAGAGTTGTTTAAAGACGAAGTGCGTAAGATTGGACTTGAGTTAGGCTTGCCGTACGACATGCTATACCGCCATCCTTTCCCAGGGCCGGGCTTAGGTGTACGTGTGTTAGGTGAAGTTAAAAAAGAATATTGTGATCTACTGCGCCGGGCAGATGCGATCTTTATCGAAGAGCTGCACAGCCACGATTTGTACAACAAAGTCAGCCAAGCATTTACGGTATTCTTGCCCGTTAAATCGGTAGGCGTGATGGGCGATGCGCGTAAATACGATTGGGTTGTATCATTACGAGCCGTTGAAACAATCGACTTTATGACCGCGCACTGGGCACACTTACCCTATGACTTCCTAGGCAAAGTCTCCAACCGCATTATTAATGAAATCGATGGTATTTCCCGCGTGGTTTACGATATTTCAGGTAAGCCACCCGCGACGATAGAGTGGGAATAACGCATAACGCTATTTTATTAAGGCCAGTATTTACTGGCCTTTTTTATCCGATCTTTGTCTTTTACCTTGAGAATATTTATGGCGATTAAGCCGACTATTTACAAATTCAAAATTTCTTTATCCGATCTTAACCGTGATTATTACAGTGCGTTGAACCTAACGGTTGCCCAACACCCTTCTGAGACGTTAGAGCGAATGATGGCGCGTGTGTTAGCGTATTGCTTAAACGCCGATGAATTATTAAGTTTTACCAAGGGACTTAGCTCAGTTGAAGAGCCAGATATTTGGTTGCGTGGCCTAGATGACCAGCTACATTTATGGATTGATGTGGGTGAGCCGGCACAAGATAGAATCAAAAAGGCCAGTCGTATGGCTAAAAGTACCAGAGTCTATAGTTTCAACAGCAAGTCAGACACATGGTGGAGGCAAAGCCAAGCTGGTTTTGCTAATTTACCGGTGCAGGTTTTTCAGTTTTCATGGGCAGATATGCAAGCGTTGGCAAAGTTAGTGTCAAGAACTTCAGATATGTCATTTACCATTACGGGAGATTCAACCTACATTGCTGCTGACAACGGTGAGGTAGAAATAATTTGCCGAGAACTACAGGCCTGATGTGTGGTCTGTATAATGGTTGCGAGCAGCTTTAGAGCTGATATTTATAACAAAATTAGGTTTGCTGATTGACCTGTTCACAGGCAAAATGCGTGCCCTTCATCTTTTGTGAGTAGTTTCTCTTCATGAATGCAAAGTTTGACTCGATTCGTCCATTTAACGATTGCGATCTACCACAGGTGTTAGGTCGACTCATTCAAAATCGTCAACTGATGGACAGCTTAGTCGCCTTTCGTTTCTCTACCTGGCCGCGTTTTTGTTATCCGCTGTTACGTGCTGTAACCCGACTGTATTTAACCAGACGGCGCAACCGTATAAAGAACTTGCGGGATTTTCAAGTGTTAGTTGAACCCTATATGCAGCGCATGATTGAGCAAACAACAGATAGCTTTAGTGTGTCTGGGCTTGATGAACTGGACCTAAGCCAGCCGTGTATATTCATTAGTAATCACAGAGACATTGCTCTTGATCCTGGTTTTGTTAATTGGTCATTACACCTAAATGGACAAGACACGGTACGTATTGCTGTTGGTGACAATCTACTAAAAGAAGAGTGGGTTGCTGATCTGATTAGACTTAATAAGTGTTTTATTGTGCACCGTAGTGCCAAAGACAGACGGGAAAAATTGGCTGATGCAAAACTGCTAAGTGAATATATCTTTCATACGTTAAAAAACGATAACCAACATATCTGGATTGCGCAGAGGGAAGGCAGGGCAAAAGATGGTGTGGATGCAACCAACCCGGCTATTATTTCTATGCTCAGTTTAAACAAACCTAAAGAACAACCATTAAGTGAGTACATTGCTAGTTTACGTATCGTACCCGTATCTATTTCTTATGAATTTGACCCTTGTGATTTGAGTAAGGCAAAAGAGTTACATACCACAGAGGTCGAAGGCAGCTATGACAAACAAGATAGTGAAGACATTCGCAGCATAGTCGATGGTATCGTTGGCTATAAGGGGAATGTACATGTCTCTTTTGGGCAGTTACTAAACAGTGAATTTGAGAACGCTAAAGGGGTTGCCGAGCAAATAGATATGCAGATTAAGCAAAATTATCGCCGTTTTCCTAGTGCGGACGCCGCGGTTCAAATGTTGGAAGGGAATGAAAACGCAAAAGATGACTTATTTCCCCAACAAAAAATAGACGAAGCCAAAGCGCATTTAACTTCGCGTTTATGTGATGAGCCGCTGGAGATAAAACACAAAGTATTGTCTATGTATGCCGTTCCTATCACGATCAAATGATGATGAATTTTTGAGTTAGACTGATTTCTTGAATTGAACGAACATGGTGCTTTTTTCGGAGTGCTTTTCATAAAACTTATCAGACATTAAAAAAGGGCGATTGCGCCCTTTTTTAATGTCTTAACGCATATACTAAGCGACTTTATTTTTTTTAAGATCATCAAACTGTCGATGCAAATCGTATTTTTCATCGGTGACAATTTTCTCTAAGGTTTCAATACGCTCTTTTAGATCAGCGATTTGTTGTGCGAGTTGTACATCCTGTTGCTCAGCAGCTTTATTTTTTTTCTTGGTTTTTGTGCCATTAGTTAGTTCAACAATAGCCCAACAGATGATGGCAACGATAGCGACGGCAGTGATGTTCATGTGTCTATTCCTCAAATCGATGTGTTAAAATAGTGTCCATATTTGTATAGTGTTAAGCAATTCGCTGACCAAAATTAAAAAACCTTTTTAATCAAATAGTTAATTAATTTAACGCTATGTTAGGTTAAGCTTAATTGGTTAATTTGACGAATTAATTAATGAATTTCACCAACTCCGTCACCCGTTTATAAGCTAACTAAAGAGTAAGATGAGTTTACAACAAGATCAACTATGGATGCGTCATGCCCTTAGCTTGGCGAGCAAAGCCGCCGATGCTGGCGAAATTCCCGTGGGCGCTGTGCTTGTCAAAGACCAGGAAATCGTAGGAGAAGGCTGGAATCAATCCATCATGCTTAACGACCCGTCAGCGCATGCCGAAATGCAAGCTATCCGTCAGGCGGGCGCTACAATTCAAAACTATCGTTTAATAAATACCACGCTCTACGTGACGTTGGAGCCATGCACTATGTGCGCAGGTTTGTTGGTGCATAGCCGTATTCAGCGGTTGGTGTTTGGTGCTTTTGATGCCAAAACGGGTGCCGCAGGCAGCATTATGGATGTGCTCAGGGACACTCGCTTAAATCATCAGGTCGCCGTATCTGGTGGTGTACTGGGGGAAGAATGTGGTGAAACTATTTCTGCTTTTTTTCGCCAACGCAGAGCGCAAATAAAAGTCAGTAAACGGAAAGAAACTTAACTGACCGAAGCCCATTCGTCGGCTAGCTCAGTCATTTGAAACTGCTGACGACGATTGACCACTTTGCTATGCACGCGTTTAAGTAATTGTCGACGGCGACTGGTGTTACATACGCGAGGGCGGTTGTTAATGGTGGCTCTTTTCTTCATGTTATATCCTTCTTTTCATTCTTTATCATGTTCGTTGAGTGGTGTTCCAATTGGCTAGATATTGCATTAGCCACGCTAATGCTTCTGTATTTTAGCGCCAATGTAGACCACATTAGGTGAACTTATGTTCCCCTAAACATAATCTACCAGTTTGATATGAATGAAAAATGACAAGGAAATAAAACTAGCAATAAAAATGTAAAATATTGTTTACTTTGAAAAAGGCATATTGCAGTCGATGTGTTTTTCACCTAGGGACTGGATTCTGGCTCAAGCGCTTCGGTTTCTGAAGACGGCTCAGTTGATTCGCCGATAGTGTCGTCATTAGATTCTCGTTCGGTTTCAGGTTTAATTTTGACGTTTGGCGTTTCTTCGTCAATGGCCTCAAGTTCCGCTTCAAACGACAGGTCAGAAATAATAGGTGGGGGCGACACCTGCTTCCTATTTTTTATTGTTTTTGCGTTACCCATACTCTCTGGCGCGGACGCTGGGTTGTTAACGTCTGCTTCATTTGTTATCTCAGGCTCATTCTGAAGGTCAACCTCTGGTGTTTGTTCAACAGGCAACAAATCAGGTTGTTGCTCATTTAACCAGACCAAGGTGTCGTAGTAGCGCCGAATATTATCTACATATATAACCGCTTCGTTGCCTCTAGCATATCCGTAGCGAGTGGTCTTGTAATACCTTTTTTGGCGCAATTGCGGTAGACGTTTTTTTACATCAACCCACATATCTGGATTACCGCCTTGGCGTTCAGTTAACACTCGTGCATCTTCTAAATGACCTAAACCTATATTGTATGCAGCCAATGCAAACCATAATCTGTCTGGTGATGGTATGCGATCTGGAATACGGGTTAGTAATGAGGATAAATATTCTGAACCTCCGCGAATACTTTGCTCAGGGTCAAGACGAGAGGTTACACCTAAATCCTTTGCCGTATTTAGCGTTAGCATCATTAAACCACGTACACCGGTAACCGATTTAGCTTTGGGATCCCAATGGCTTTCTTGGTAACTGAGTGCGGCCAGTAAACGCCAGTCGAGATCATTCGCATAACGTTCAAACAAGCTGAGATAGGGTGTCAATTTACTGGATGCTGAGCGGATGAAGTCTCGGGTATCAACATAATTAAATTGGCGTACGTGACCAAAATGTTTATCTTCAAGCGCAGCTAGCGTACCGTTTTCATGGATTTCACCAAAATATTCGATAAGCGCAGCACGCAAAGCATCATCGCTCTTTTTGCTGGTGGCCCAGGCTATACCTTGAGATTGACTCAACGAGAATCCAATGCTTAATTCGGGATAACGACGGCGCATTAAGGCTAATATATTTGAGTCAACGACTGTGTAATCCAACTCATCGGCCAGTACCGCTTCAAGTAGCTCTTCGGAGTCTTTGTCGTTGGTTTCTTGCCAGCTTAATGTTGGGTTTTGTGCTTGAAAATTACGTAAGGTTTCACTGTGGCCACTGCCAGCGACGACCATAAATTCACCTGTAAGATCAGATAGCTCTCTTGGCCTCACATCCCCTTGTTTAAAAACCAATTTTTGGCTGACGTTTTGATATGCAGGGCCAAAACGAAATTGCGCGTAGCGCTCAGGACTGACGTTAATACCAGCCGCTATGATATCTAAATGGGCGTTATCTAGCTGGGGGAAAAGCTCGTTGACTGTGTAGTAGGGGAAAATTTCTAGCTTTACGCCTAAATAATCAGCAAAGCCAGCTGCAAGTTCATATTCGAATCCTTCAGGGCCATTGGGACCGTTATAATAGGTCGTAAGCCCATAAATGGTCCCCACGCGCAGGACGCCTGTATCGAGAACACGTTGCAGACTATCTTGCTTTTCTGGCTCACTACAAGCACTGAGAAACAATGACACAATGAACAGAAAATAATAACGAAATGAAATACCCAACCCCTTAAAAAACGATAAGCCGGATATTGTGACCAAAAGTGATGAATTCATCCAGATATTTATCATTTAATAAAAGTCCTAAAGAAGCGGTTAAGTGCTTATCAATCGTGCCAAAATCAGTATATAATCCTGCGCTTAAAAATTTCCCGAAAATCGGTTTGCTACCACGAAAGTGGGTGAGCCCTGCAACTTGGTGATTACCTTTATGCTTGTCCTTCGCGGCGCCCCAGCCCTTTCTGAATTTCGTACTAAAAAACTCATGCAATCTATTGCGTCTCTTAACCTACCGGTTCATTCATTATTTGCTGAATTCGTGCATTTTGCTCAAGTGAGTGCACAGTTAAGTGAAAATGACCAACAGGTGTTGGATAAGTTACTGACCTACGGGCCTAAAATTGAAGAGCAGCAGCACAAAGGCATGTTGTTATTGGTTATCCCGCGTGGGGGCACCATTTCGCCTTGGTCGTCAAAAGCTACCGATATTGCGCATAACTGTGGGCTGAAAAACGTGCAACGCTTAGAGCGTGGTTGTGCGTTTTACGTTGACGCAGATACCTTGAATGATAGTCAGCTTTCTCAGCTGAAAAATGTGCTACATGATCGCATGACACAAAGTGTTGTCACGGACTTACAAGATGCGAGCGTATTATTTAGACATGAGTCACCTAAGCCACATACGTCGATTGATATTTTAGGTGGAGGCAGAGAAGAATTAGTCAGCGCAAATGTACGTTTAGGCTTGGCACTTGCTGAGGACGAGGTCGATTATTTGGTCGATAGTTTCAATACACTGGGGCGTAACCCCAATGATGTTGAACTGTACATGTTCGCGCAAGCGAATTCAGAGCATTGTCGCCACAAAATATTCAACGCAGATTGGACAATTGATGGGCAAGTTCAGCCTAAGTCGTTGTTTAAAATGATTAAAAATACTTATGAAAAATGTCCTGACTATGTGCATTCCGCATATTCAGACAATGCTGCCGTAATGGAAGGCAGTTTTGCAGGACGATTTTTCCCCCAGGCGGATAGCAACCAATACCGCTACCATCATGAAGATATTGATATTTTGATGAAAGTCGAAACCCATAATCACCCAACCGCGATTGCGCCATTTAGTGGTGCAGCAACTGGCTCCGGTGGTGAAATTCGTGATGAAGGGGCGACGGGGCGTGGCTCAAAACCTAAAGCTGGCTTGGTCGGTTTCTCTGTTTCAAATTTACGTATCCCAGGATTCGAGCAACCTTGGGAAAACGATTATGGCAAGCCTGAACGTATTGTTACCGCGTTCGATATTATGCTAGATGGCCCATTGGGTGGTGCCGCATTTAATAATGAATTTGGTCGGCCCAATATATTAGGTTACTTCCGTACTTATGAGCAGCAAGTAACCAGCTTTAACGGTGTTGAAGTGCGCGGCTACCACAAGCCTATTATGTTGGCTGGTGGACTAGGTAACATTCGTAAACAGCATACCCAAAAAGGTGAAATCACGGTAGGCGCTAAACTCATCGCTCTTGGCGGCCCAGCAATGAATATTGGCTTAGGTGGTGGTGCGGCTTCATCTATGGCCTCAGGTGAGTCAAATGAAGATCTTGATTTTGCATCAGTGCAACGTGGTAATCCAGAAATGGAGCGTCGCTGTCAAGAAGTGATTGATAAGTGTTGGCAGTTGGGTGATAACAACCCTATTCAATTTATTCACGATGTGGGCGCGGGTGGCTTGTCTAATGCGTTTCCTGAACTGGTCAATGACGGTGGCCGTGGAGCCAATTTCTCGCTGCGTAATGTACCGAACGACGAACCAGGTATGACCCCTCTAGAAGTCTGGTGTAATGAATCGCAAGAGCGTTACGTGATGTCAGTTGCGCCTGAAAATTTGGCCATATTTGCTGATATTTGTGCCCGTGAGCGTGCACCTTTTGCCGTTGTGGGCGAAGCAACCGAAGCGCGTCACCTGACCTTAGATGATAGTCATTTCAACAATAAACCCATCGATATGCCGCTTGATGTATTACTAGGTAAAGCGCCAAAGATGCATCGCGATGTGCAGTCTAAACGTCTCACTGGTCGTGCGTTTGACTTGAGTCAGATTAATTTAGAGGAGGCTGCGACGCGCTTATTGCACTTACCTGCAGTGGCCGAAAAAACCTTCTTGATTACCATAGGCGATCGCTCTGTAACTGGGTTGGTCAATCGCGACCAAATGGTTGGCCCATGGCAGATACCTGTGGCTGATGTGGCGGTCACTGCTGCTGCCTTTGATTCGTATCAGGGCGAAGCCATGTCATTAGGTGAGCGCACGCCCGCAGCCTTATTGAACTTTGCCGCATCTGCGCGCTTGGCTGTAGGTGAAGCGTTAACCAATATTGCCGCTGCAGATATTGGCGATTTAAAACGTATTAAGCTTTCAGCTAATTGGATGGCTGCTGCTGGACATCCTGGCGAAGATGCTGGTTTGTATGAAGCAGTTAAAGCCGTGGGTGAGGAGCTATGCCCAGCGTTAGGTTTGACCATTCCGGTAGGCAAGGACTCAATGTCGATGAAAACCCAATGGCAAGACGAGCAAGGCGATAAGGCTGTCACATCACCTATGTCGTTGGTTATCACCGCATTTGGCGCAGTGCAAGACGTACGTAAAACCCTTACTCCTGAATTAAGCCGTGAAGGTAACACTCAGTTAATGTTAATTGACCTAGGTGCGGGTAAAAATCGTATGGGTGCCTCGTGTTTAGCTCAGGTTTACCAGAGGCTTGGTGACCAGACTCCTGATGTAGATTCACCCGAAATACTCAAAGGGTTTTTCTTAGCTATTCAGCAATTAGTACATGATAAAGCGTTATATGCGTACCATGACCGCTCTGACGGTGGATTATTTACGACACTCGTCGAAATGGCATTCGCAGGTAACACCGGCCTTAATGTAAATCTTGATCGTCTTGTTGGGGATAATGCCAGTGCATTATTTAACGAAGAGTTAGGCGCGGTGATCCAGTTTGACGCGGATAAATTAAACCAAATTGAAGCGGTGTTAGCTAAAAATGGCTTAACAGAGATGAGTCATGTGATTGGCAGTTTATCGGCAGACGATAATATTACCTTTTTCCGTGATGGCAGCCCAGTGCTGCAAAATAGCCGCCGTGTTTATCGTAATGCGTGGGCGCAAACAACGCATCATATGCAGAGCTTACGCGATAATCCTGTGTGCGCAGAGCAAGAGCTTGCGACTAAAAATGATGTAAACAACCCAGGCTTGCACGCATCTCTTAGTTTTGATTTGAATGAAGACGTTGCTGCACCTTATATCGCCAAGGGAATTACACCCAAAATGGCGATACTGCGTGAGCAGGGCGTGAACTCCCATGTTGAAATGGCTGCTGCATTTGACCGTGCCGGTTTTACATCCGTCGATGTGCACATGAGTGATATTTTGTCAGGACGGGTATCGCTTACTCAGTTTCAAGGCTTGGTTGCCTGTGGTGGCTTCTCGTACGGAGATGTATTGGGTGCTGGTGAAGGTTGGGCCAAGTCTATTTTGTTTAATGCTATGGCCCGGGATGAGTTCTCTGCGTTTTTCCAGCGCAATGAAACGTTTACGTTAGGTGTGTGTAATGGCTGTCAAATGTTGTCCAACTTGAAATCACTTATTCCTGGGACGGAACATTGGCCGCACTTTGTGACCAATAAATCAGAGCGCTTTGAAGCGCGTGTGGCCATGCTTGAAGTCAAAGACTCGCCGTCCGTTTTCTTTAACGGCATGCAAGGCTCAAAAATGCCAATTGCGGTATCCCATGGTGAAGGCCGGGCGGAGTTTGCCCAAACATCAGGCTTACAAAATGCACTAAGCAGCAATACGATTGCCCTACAATATGTGGATAACTACGGTAAGGTAACCGAGCAATACCCAGCTAACCCGAATGGTTCGCCTGCGGGTATTGCAGGGCTAACGTCTTTAGATGGACGAGCAACGATTATGATGCCTCACCCTGAACGTGTGTTTAGAACCGTTGCCAACTCTTGGCACCCGGATGAGTGGCAAGAAGACAGCCCATGGATGCGTATGTTTAGAAATGCACGGGTTTACTTAGGCTAGCCAGAACCTAAGTTAGCTCAGATTACTCACGGTTCACAGGTAAGTAATTTGCACTTAGAAAAAGCCTCAAATTTTGAGGCTTTTTGATTTTTTGCTTATGTATTAATAACTTATAACTTTAGTCTAATGGGAAACGACGTAATTTATTACAGTGTTTAAAAAATAAGCGAAAAGTTCCCTGTTTAACGAAATTATTTACTCATTCAATTCTTTGATTTAATTAAATAAAAACTTGTATCCTTGTTTAAATCTGCTTATTATTCGTCCGTTTCTTGACAGAAGTTTACAATTCTGCTTGTAAAGAGGATGTTAAGATATTGGGGCAGGATGCAGGTACTTATAAAATAAAAAGAGACGTGATATGAATCGTTCATCTAAAGGTTTTGGTTTGGCAGGTGTTTTGGCTACTGTCGTATTTCTCATCGTAGCTGCTATTTTTAGCGCTTCAGCAAAATCACAAGCAATGCCGACGAATGTTGTACAGCTGGAAGCGGGTAAAGTGACAGGGATCTCAGTCGTACCGTAAATATATTTATAGCCTTGCTGTTTGTTTCTACCCTTTTTAGGAATGCGAATAGCGTATTTGCCGGCTTATCTTCTGCTTTATTCTAATTAATTTACTTTTTACACTGTAACTCCCTGTTATGCGTTTTGTGCTGTGCGCTTTTTTCAGTAAAGCATATACGGCGGCGCTTCCTCCGTGGTGTATTTGTGCGCTGTGAAACGCAATAACCTGAGGCATTTGCAACAATCAGTGATTCACACCACTGCTTAAATAGCCCTGGATAGGTTTACTCTGCGCACCTCGTTGACAGGATATTGACCCAGGCGCAGATTTTTAAACACCTCTTCTTGTACACCATCCTGCTTGGAGCTGAGTATATCGTTTGGATCGATTAAATGAGTGGCCTCATTTGATAGGTAGTTATTGGTTTCATTTAGCTGGCGCACCAACCTCTGACGTTTAAGGTGCTGAGCTAAGGTTTTTGTGTTTGCGTGATGCAGACTTTGTCATCAGGTATTAGGGGCGTGGAAGTAGATTTCAATTTACAAAATGTTGCAAACAAGACACCGGGTGAAAGGTTCTGTTAATGAAACGAATATGCCACAATTTGCGGTGGACAAACCATTAGGAATAACAATGAAGTCAGCAATATTAGCCACCACCATTTCAGCCATATTTGCCTTGAGTGGTTGTGCTGGGCAGGGAAATACCAGTCAATCAGGTTCCCATAGCACGTTAGATAGTGCCACCAATGCCGCCATCAGCATTGAGTCAGGTAAGGATTACCATTCCTTTTCAAACCCTGAACAAATTAGTGTTAGCCATTTAGCCTTGGATCTGGATGTTAACTTTGATAAAAAAATTATTTCAGGTGACGTGGAGTTAACGGTTAAGCGTATGCAAGCGGGTGCCAATACGTTGATCCTTGATACCCGAGATTTAACCATTAATGGTGTGACTGCCAACGGCATGCCAATTCCGTATACCTTGGGAGCGGAAGATTCATTTTTAGGTGCTCCGCTTTCGATCACCGTGCCAGAAGGCGTGAATAAAGTGACGGTTTCCTACCATACGTCGCCACAGGCATCTGGTGTTCAATGGTTAACACCAGCGCAGACAGCGGGTAAGCAGCATCCATTTTTGTTTACTCAATCACAAGCTATTCATGCTCGTAGCTTTATGCCATTGCAGGACTCACCTCAGGTGCGTGTGACATACAGCGCAACTATTCATACGCCGAAAGATTTATTGGCGGTAATGAGTGCGTCCAATGATCCGGATACTGCTCGTGATGGTGTATACGAATTTGATATGCCTCAGCCAATCCCAGCTTATTTGATTGCATTGGCTGTGGGAGATTTGAAATTTAAGGCCATGGGAAAACGCACTGGCGTATATGCTGAGCCAGCATTGCTGGATGCAGCAGCAGACGAATTTGCTGACACCGAATCGATGCTTGAAATGACAGAAAAAACCTACGGACCTTATCGCTGGGATCGCTACGATCTGTTGATACTACCGCCATCATTCCCGTTCGGAGGCATGGAAAACCCCCGTCTGTCGTTTATTACCCCAACCGTTATTGCTGGTGACAAGAGTTTAGTGTCACTTATCGCACATGAACTGGCGCATTCGTGGTCGGGGAACACGGTTACTAATGCCACATGGCGTGACTTGTGGTTAAACGAAGGCTTCACGACATACCTTACGTATCGCATTATGCAGATGGTATATGGTAACGACAGATACAATATGGAAGCCGTTTTAGGTCGCCAGGACTTGCAAGCCGATATTGACAGCTTGCCAGAGGACGACCAGATCTTAGCGATTGATCTTCGTGGCCGCGATCCTGATGTGGTGTTTAGCAATATTCCCTATGAAAAAGGTGCGTTGTTTCTACGTGAGCTTGAGCAGAAAGTTGGCCGAGCAAACTTCGATAAATTCTTGCTAAATTATTTTGAACATTTTGCGTTCCAAAGCATTACGACAGATCAGTTCTTGGCTTATTTGAACGATACACTGATGAAAGATTACGCGGATAAGTTGTCCTCTGAACGCATTCATCAATGGATATTCGAGCCTGGGATCCCGGATGGTGCTCCGGTAGCGACGTCAAATGCATTTAAAGTCGTCGACGATGCCCGGAGCCAATGGTTAAATGGCGCGATTAAGGCACAAGACATAGATGCGGTTGATTGGGTTGTGCACCAATGGCTGTATTTTTTAAACAATATGCCTGAGACGTTAACACAAGCGCAACTACATGAGCTCGATCAGGCGTTTTCTTTAACCCAAAGTAAAAACAATGAAATTGCCCACAGCTGGCTATTGATGGCAGTAGAAAACTGGTACGAACCTGCATTACCCCGTGTGCACAGTTATCTGGTTAGCATTGGGCGTAACAAGCTGGTTAAGCCTATTTACAAAGCGTTGTCGCAAACAGTCAAGGGCAAGGCATTAGCGAAGAAAGCATTTACTGAAGCAAAACCTGGCTATCACCCATTAACCGTTAAAGCCAATGAAGGCTTTGTTGAGTAGTGGAATAAGAAATAACCTGTGAAATAAAAATGGAGACCTTCAGGTCTCCATTTTTATTTGGGGTGAACAGCCTTTTCAAATTACTGTTATGGTGTTGATGTATTGGGTTGAGCGTTGGCTTTTAGCTGCTGTTCAGCGGCTTTACGCCACTTTTCCAATTCCGCTAAACGTCCAGTTAAACCATTGCTTGCTAAAGCCGTCGACATGAGTTTTTCCCGTAAACTTGCAAGTTGTTGTTCGGATTCAGTTCCGGTTTGCTCCACCTTATTGATTAACTCAGCCAATCTGTTTGCTGTTTTATTGGTGTTGTCTAACTGTTCTTGCAGTAAACCCACAGTCGTGGCGTTCACGTCGGTTTCACCTTTGACTGCGCTAATACTTTGCTCAACAGCTGCTTTTTGTGATTTCACGCTGGCTTCGAGATCTTTGATTTCAGATTGGTTTCTACGCCAGGCTGACGCCCACAGCTTGTCCATTTGCTCCCACAAGTCTTGTGTTTTAGCACTAAGTTCACCGACCTTAACCTGTAATGCCACGGCGGATTGATCCATTTCCTCACCTGTTGCTGAAAGTCTATTTTCTAGGTCGCCAATACGTTTTTGCGCTTCAATAATAACTAATTTCTGCTGCTCTATGGTGTAGGCGGTATAGCCAATGCCTGCGCCCAACATAATGATGATAAATATTAACGCTAGCCATGATGGCCCAGAAACTTTCGCTTTTTGCTCAGGGGGAGGCGGCGGCGTTGAAGATGAAACTGCTTTTTTCGATGGTGAAGCGCCACGGTTACGACGATAGGAATCGACATCGTCTTTGTCTAAAACCATGGAGGGCATTTCATCTTTTATATTATCGTTCGACATAACCTTGTGTACATCCTCTAGCTAATTACAACAGGCCGATTATAACGTTGATTATAGGAAAATTACCAAGTCAGTATTTAATATGACCTTGATTTAACATTAATTTAGTCGTTGTTACACAATTAGAAACACATTTACAGCCATCTCAAGTACCCAGCAATGCATATTTGGCAATATTGACGCACGCTTTACTGTGATGAACGAATAGATAAATTTTCTACAGACTGAGGCGACTACGCCCTAAAACGACAAGGAAATCGTGTTTAGGGCGTGGTTATTTTAGCAAAAAGTAAGTTAGAAGCGGTAAGTCACACCAACTGACGCTGTGCGTGACTTGTTGGGACGTGCACCATAAGGTTGGCGACTAACAATATCTTCTTGGTCGGTTAGGTTTTCGATACGTGCGAATAAACGTAAGCTGTCGCTGACATTGTAAGAGCCTGATAAATCGACAATGAATGATGGGTCAGTCACTTCAAACGTGTCGCACGATGCGCGTGTGCATACCCCGTCGACATATAAGGCGTTGAGATAAGTTGCCCAATTGTTGCCTTCTAGGCCTAAGGTTATTTGCCCCTGATTTTCCGGTATATATGGAATACTGTCGCCAGCGGTCACATCACCAAAAAAATCCGTACCAGAAATGTCTGTATCAAACTCACTATCGATGTAGCTGTATGTCACATTTAGTGGAACGCGTATACCGTTGAATTGACCGAGTTCAGTTTTGAGTAGGAACTCAACACCTTGCACTGTCGCGGCGTCACCGTTAAAGGCATCACCTATTTCACAATTGCTACCAGAAGATGCAGTACATACACCGACTATGTTGTCGTAATCACTGAGAAAATAAACAACTTCGGCATTTAAATTATTGTTTCCGTAGCGAAAACCAAATTCATAGTTAACCGCTTCTTCTTCTTTCGCGCCAGGGGAGTTGCTTGGTGCCGTGAAGCCTTTGTGAGCACCCGCAATTAAATTCAAGTTACTGTCAATTTTGTACAGAACACCTAACCCGGGCAGAACGACTGTGGTGTCGTTTTCGCGCTCGTCGCGAAATACCCTTTCTGCGCCGTTGGTGTAGCGGGTTCTGCTTTGATTTATATCTTCAAATCGCAGACCTGGCGTAAATACCCAGTCACCTAGTTCGATCCGATCGTATACATGAATAGCTAATGCATCCGCGTCCTGTACGCGGTTACCTGCGTTACCTAGCTCCCCTAAATCATTCAGTACAAGCTGACCATCGATTTGTTGGTAAGTGCTATTGCGTTGTAAGCGGTCCTCTTCATCTTCATGAAGACGCACGCCCACTTCCACATGGTGCTTTGCTTCACCTAATTGAGTATCCCAATTGAGACCAAATTGAATACCACGAGAATAATACTCACGTTTATTCGAACGAAGTTGAATACTGCCCGCTTCGGTATCAATCGTGCCGTTCAAAATACCTTGTAACTGAGCTACATCGATACCTGCAACGGTTTCATTGTCATTTACGGCACTGATGACGTCTGACCAACTGGTACGCGAGAAATCTTGAGCGTTGTCACTGCCATCAAAATCAATACCTTCCGTTTTAAACCAATCTCGCTCATGAGTATTGTTGTATGCGACCGCCGTGAGGCTTAGGGTTTTACTGACTTGAAATGCATAGTTCAGCATGACTTGTGTATGCTCAGTGCTGATGTTGTCCAAAGCAGATAATCCGTAACGGCGCATTGCGTTGTCTGCAAAATCTGTGTCAGTCAAGCCCAGATAACTTTGCTCAGAGTCCTGATCGGTATATTGCAATTTAAGCTCGACACTGTGGCGAGAATCTTTCGGTGCATACGCTAGTTTCATGGTTAAGTCAGTAACATCAAGGCCAGTGTCACTATTACTACGATCTATGCTTTGAAAGCCGTCTGATTGCCATTGGTGCGCTTCGAGCAAGTAGCCAAACCCGCCATCATTTTGGCCGCCGAATGTAGCATGGGCTCGGTAAGTCGAATCTTGGCCTGCTTCAACGGTGATTTGGCCGCTTTGACTACTAGGAATCGGCGTTGAAAGCATATTGATAGCCCCACCAATAGTATAGGGACCTTGGGTGATAGCCGCCGGTCCTTTAACCACTTCAAAGGCACTCATTCGACCTGCTGTGGGGAAATAATATGCAGAAGGAGCAGAGTAGGGGGCTGGAGCGATAAGTATATTGTCTTCCAATAGTGTTATACGGCCACTTCGCTCAGTTGCCACACCTCTAATGCTGATATTGGGTCGCAAACCGTAACCGTCTTCAACCTGCAGAGATACGCCTGGAGCTTGTCTAATAATGCGCTGAATATCGCTGTAGGCGAATTTTTCTAAGTCTTGCTCACCAATATATTGCGCTGAACCTGTTGCTTCCTGAGCTTTAAGCTGGTTGCCGTAAATGGTGACAGTTTCGATGGCTTTGATACCAGGGGATTCTTGTGCAGAGACATTAAACATGGTCAGAGCAATCGCAGTAGCGAGCAGTGTTTTCTTCATTGTGTTTTTCCGATCCGTTACTTTTGTGTTGATAGTGTGTCAAGCATGTTAAAAAGCGCAGGGATGATAGGTAAAAAAGAAAGGTAATGCAAATAATTATCAATAACTTAAGTGGTTAGGAGTGCATATGTAGCATTCGAGAAGTAGTAATATGTACTGTCAAAAGTAATAATACGATGGATTCAACCAGTTATTTTTTATTAAGTAGTTTAAACGTAATGAATTGGGACGTTATTGTTACAGGTCTGATGTGGTTAATTAAATAAAATTCTCGCTTGGTAATATCAATTTTCCACTATTGGATGCCAGTGACTGAAAATTTTACGTTGCTAAAAGAGGTAAAAAATTACGCCTATTTCTTTGCGCACTATATAGGTCATTACTATTATTGAATAGTAATCCTAATGTTATGACATGCGATTACGTAAAGACATTGTTTCATTTTAAAAGGATATTCAAATGACTAATGGAAATAAAAAAGATGTTGATTCTCCTCTCTCTTACGCCCAAATAACTGAATTTTTTGACCGGAGTGCTAAGGGAGGTATACCTAAAGATCTGCAAGCCATGCTAATACCAGAAGTGAAGCCCTACAAGTTCAAAGGGCTTGAAGGTCAAAAAAAGCAGCAAGCAGAAACAAAACCAACCGTGCCAATGATCCCCAAATGGTTTGGAGTGAGTCCGGCGCCCTGTAAAGGCAAACTCCCTAAACCCACACGTGTTTCTCTGAATGGAAAAGACTTAAAACCGTTAACTGTTTTCAATTCGGAGGATCGCAGGATTTACAATGATATTAGTTATCCATGGGGAACGATTTGCAAGGTGATAACGTCATCCGGTTCAGGATCCGGTGTTATTGTCGGTCCGAGACATGTTTTGACGGCAAGCCATGTGGTCGACTGGAGTTCGAATGGCGCAGGTACCGTTGAAGTGCACCGGTCGGCAGGTTCAGTAAGGGCGACGACCTCTATATCAAGAGTATGGTTCTACACAAAAGTCACGGGCAGTGTCAGTTGGTTTGAAGTTGATGAAGACTATGCCGTGTTAGTGACCGCAGATCGCATTGGCGATCTCTTTGGGTGGATGGGCACTCGAACCTATAGTAGCTCATGGGATGACGAACCTTACTGGTTCAATATTGGCTATCCGGGCAGTATTGGCAGTGCCTTACGTCCCACATTCCAACGGGACAAAAAGCTCGATGAGCCTTGGTATGACCTAGGTCCAGCTCGTTCCATGAGTACCCATGCGGACTTGACCCCAGGTAACTCTGGTGGGCCAATGTTTGCTTTTTGGAACGATGGCCCCTACGTCGTCGCCGTTGTATCGGCTGAAGATTCAGACGAAAATTGGTGTGCAGGTGGATCTTGGTTAACTAATCTTGTGCGGCATGCACGAGAACAAGATGCCTAAGTTGTATCATGCGCAGGGGGACGACTTCCTGCGCTAACCACACGTAAACGCTTAATACGAACACTCATATCTTTTAAATCGCTGGCAATGAAATCCGTTATCCGGACGCCGTAAAAAGCTAACGTCTCATTCCGCTGTTACTTATAAAAACAAATAAAAAGCAGTTGGTTACTAATCGCCACACCGCCACTTCTATAACCGCAACGGCATAAAGCTTAACCTGAATCAGGGTAGCACCTGGGTATCAACAGGCATTGAACAGGCTATATTTAGGTTAATATAAGTTACCACTTGAAACTGCTTATAGTTCCCTGAAGAGCCTGTTTTTATTGGTCTTAGATGGCTTGAGATTAACGAGGGTTAATGTCCATAAAGCAGTTTGGTATCCCCACCTGGAATCGAACCAAGATCTAGCCCTTAGGAGGGGCTCGTTTTATCCATTAAACTACGGGGACCGCTATCATTTTCGTCGCGTATTATTGCTCAGCAGCATTCATAATGAAAGGGTTACTGGCGCGCAACGAAATCGTTTGCTTGAATGTTAGCCAATGGTGCTGATGAGGTCGGGCCAACCACTGCAGTATCGTCATATACATGTGTGACCTTAACCTTGTTTGGATGAAGTTTTAGCTGCTGGTGCAGATTACCCACAGAGTCAAAAAACTGTGCATGTTTAAATAAGGTTAATTCGTCCCCTACCTGCACGCCATCTCTTTGGCCTATATTAACGGTCAGTTGTTCAGCATTAACTTGCAATACGCGCCCGTAGGTAGGTAAGCAATTAAGTGCTTCATCGATTAATGCCGCTTGTTCAGATAAAATAGCGGTTACCGCCTGACCAAACTGCGATTGCCACAATTGCTGGCTAGTGGGACTCACTTGTTGGTGTAACTTGAACTCCCACGGGCTATTTATTGCCAAACGCTCTTCTTTAAGTAAGGCGGCATTATTGCCATCATAAAGGGAGAGTTCTAAGCGAAAGTTGCGGGTTAGGGGGGCATCTTGCCAAAACAGAAAAGCGTTACGTGATGTTCGCTCTACTGAAAGTTCAGTAATTTCACCGATTAATACGTACTGGTTGTCGGTCTTGCGGGCGAGCGTAATAATGTCGTTTTCGACACCTGGGTTACGTGTGGATATGTAGTAGGGTTGACGTTGGGTAATGCGCGCAAACCGACTGATTTGATTAAATTGTTGCTCGAAATGCTCACTTACCGTTTGACCAAATTCACCTAAACCACCTGCGATGGCTTGTTCTCGCTCCCGGATGGGAAACCAAGCGCTCACCATACGTTTTTTATATTGTCCCGCATCGCATTGGCTTTTCTGGGCAAATATATCTGCTCTAATAACAATGGTGACGTAATCTTCATGATAGGTTTCGCTGACTAATGCTAAGTCATTCACTTCACCACCACTGCGGATCTCAAAGCGATCATTTTGCAGTAATCCGTTAGATACAGCCTGAACGCTTGTAATCGATGCGCCGGCAAACATCAAAGCCTGCTTAATCGCCTCTTGAGTCGCTTGTTTTTTTGCCAGTGCCTTATTGCCATCAATGATAATTGCTTGGCCAGAGGCTTCGAACCATGCGGCATGCACTGGTATTGAGACGTATGGCAATACAAGTGCAATGAAGGTTAGTAGAATATGACCCAGTTTTAGCATAATTTTTAAAGCTCGCTTGGTTAGTGAGTTGTCGTTACTTCAACGACGACCTTCATCTTGTCAGGTCAAACATCAGGATGCTCGAAAAGAGCGTCGCTTTTTTAACATGAATTATGAGTAAGCATTTTCCATACCCAGCATGACATAATTACCGATTTAAATTTAATGATCTCGCCTATAGTAAAATATAGGTGCAATTCTTGCTTTCGTTAAACGTATCCGATAACAAACTGACGCCCAGTGTTTACCGTTGAGCGCGTAAACGCTATTAGCACAGGAATGAATATGAATCGATTATGTGTTGCAGTAATGGGCCTAAGTATGATGCTTAGCGGGTGTTCGTCCATTTTCTATAAACAAGTCGAATGGGAAGTGGTGGAGCCACAAGATTATCCTGTGTTATCGGCGATTGGTTATGCACCAATCAAAGCGCAGCGCGGCGCTACCGATTCGACTAAAATGTTGATGGCAATTAAAGCGTCAAAGCTTGATGCTTACAGAGAGCTTACCGAGCAGGTATATGGCCAAAAAGTTGACGGTAGCCAAACCTTATCCAATTTTATACTGTCCGATGAGCGTCTATCCAGTTCTGTGCAAGGGGTGATCCGTGGCGCCCGAGTGATAAAAAGCTATCCTGTAGGGGACGATTTATATGCCACTGAGTTAGAATTGGATTTTAAGCGCGTATACGATATCTATTTATCGACAGCCCGCCCTAAGCGGGTAAAAGACGTACACTACTATTAGCGTTTAAGGCAAGGTGCCGAAGAGTACTTAATACGATGTCGCCTTTTTGTAATAAACAAACCCAATGAGGCACTTTGCGGCAAGTCTTTGCCGTTTTAATTACTTAGTGAGTATCTGCAGTGTGAGCTTAGAGCGATTATTTTTGAGGTGTTATTAGCTAAAGCGACCTATTGACCGCAATCAGCCTCGGGCCTTATATATCATCAACGTCCAGTCTAGTTATCCAATTTGAATCCAAGGGGAACCCATAAACTGAAGTGGCCTATGCGCTAATCCCACGACCACTTCTGCCACCTTGAGCTTTACCACTTTTATCATAGGTCATGGATTCTTTAGCACGGGATTCGAGTAACAAGGTCCGTAGATGTTCAAGTCTGAGTTGACCTTGCTCTACCGCTGTTTGATTGATTTTAGTGCGATATTGGCATTCAGAAACTAACTGTTTTGCTCGGTCAAATAGGGCAACTACTTCTTCGCTGGTACGATCCGTCTCGCTACTGGCCTCGAAAGCGGCACTGATAACGTCGTCCTGTTGTTGAACCGTGGTGAGTAGATTTTCTTTATTTTTTAACAGATTGATTAGCGCTTCGGCATCTCGGCTGCTGATTAAATGCAGCTCTGAGTCGAGCGCTTGTATGAGGTCTTCGAGATGGTCAAATTGTGTCGTTATCGCTTTTATTAATTCTGACATTCGCTTTGCCTGTGGTTAAGTAGGCAATCATTATGCTGCCGATACTAGTTTCTACCAAATATTTCTGACTCTTGTAGCGCAATATTTTTGGCTAAGTTTTCAGGGTTAACGCTATACTCGCCACTTTGAATCGCTTTTTTCAAGCGCTCAACTTTTTCCTGATTAACGGGCACTTCAGTACTTTTTTTCTGAACCTGAGCCAATTGTTGCGCAGATTGCGTCAACGACACTGAGTCTTGGCGAACAGGTTGAGATGGAGCGCTTTTCGCTGCTTCATTCGCTTGATGGTTTTGCGTTTGTTGTTGATTAACCTTTTGGTTATCAATAACCTGCTTTTGACCATTATTGTTAATGTTATTAATAGACATAATGACTACCTGACCTTGTTAAACTTACCTCAAATACTGTATCGGCAACCAAAGGAATATCTTTAGTGTAATTTCCGTTGTTCTTTGCTTTTTACGCGAACATATTGCCTGTTAGCCTAAATACCGACAATCACTTCATTGATACTGGCTACCCGCGCATTAATTTGCTTTTTCGAACGGCTGTTCGTGACACTTATCGTATCGCCAATATTACCATCTTGCATCGCAACACCAGTGGCTTTTACTTGCATCACAGCATTTGAAGCGTTGATGATAATTGTATCACCCTTGCACACAAAACATAAATTATTCGGCGTAATAGGTTGGCCAGGCCGAACACGTCGCTTAATGCGAGCACCTAACACTTCTTCTACGCTTGAGAAGGTGGTTCGTCTCAGCAAGGCTCTATTCATATCAACCAGTTTTATATTACCGCTATTTAATATTGTGCCTGGACTAACTGCGTTAGAAATGACAACCACAGGCTGCATTTGTTTGACGTTGACCATTAAATACATGTACCAATTAGACTGGTCACAAGAGGCTTTTACGGCAATATTACTTTGTAGCAGTGAGTCGGGGCTAGCACTATAGCTCACGCCTGCTGGGCAAACGGGAAGATTTACCCGCTGATCTATTTCGGCAGTACTAATGTTAAGGTGGCTTTGTGCCGATGTTGTAATTTGAGACGCGACATATTCTTGCGCCCCGTCAATTAGCTGTGCTGCCCGGTTCTGATGTGTATTGGGACTCGCAAATACAGCCGAACTGGTCATCGTAAGTAGGGTGAAGAGGGGAAGCACCTTGTAAATAGTCATATTATTCATTTTCAGTTGTGCCCAATTTGTCTATGCTTAGGCAAATACAGATTGTGCATAGCGTCAAAAAATAGACGGTTTGGCATAATGCGCGAGGTATTTGCCACGATATACACGATCAAAGCAAATATTAAGCCGATTTTCACCTATCACGGAGTTTTACATGTCTGAAATTATGAATTCGGTCAATCAGCGTACTCAACTGGTTGGTCAGAATCGCTTGGAATTACTGTTATTTAGATTAAATGGTCGGCAAAAATTCGGCATCAATGTGTTCAAAGTACGGGAAGTTCTGCAATGCCCCAAGTTAACGTCAATTCCCAGATTAAATTCATTTGTGCGTGGGGTCGCGCACATACGTGGTCAAACGATTTCAGTGATCGATATGAGCCTGGCAACGGGTGGCAAAGCAATTGTAAACTTGGACACCGCATTTGTGGTCATTGCTGAATATAATAGTTCGGTGCAAGGTTTTTTAGTGGGCGCAGTCGAGCGGATCATTAATACCAACTGGGAAGCCATCATGCCGCCACCTAAAGGCAGTGGACGGGCTAGTTATTTAACTGCGGTCACAGAGTTTGAAAACGAGCTCATTGAGATACTAGATGTAGAGAAAATTCTAAACGAAATATCCCCTATCAGCACTGATGTGAGCGAAAGTGTTTCTAATATGTCGGTTGAAAATAAGCGGGAAAAAATAATTTTTATCGCGGATGACTCTGCCGTTGCGCGCAATCAGGTCAAAAAAGCCCTTTCGACTTTGGGCTTAGAAATTGAAATGGCTAAGAATGGTCTAGAGGCATTGAATCGTCTGAAAGCGTTGGCAGAAGAAACAGGCGATATTACTGATAAAGTCGGAATTTTAGTATCAGATATTGAAATGCCAGAAATGGATGGTTATACCCTCACCGCTGAGATTAAAAATGATCCGGCCTTAAAAAACCTGCATGTGGTTTTACATACTTCGCTAAGTGGGGTATTTAATCAGGCAATGATACAAAAGGTTGGGGCTGACGATTTTATTGCAAAGTTCCATCCTGATGAGCTCGTCACGTCTGTGCAAAAATGGTTTGATAACATATAACCCGCAAGGAAAACCTATTGACCAATAATGCATTAGATGCCCATGAATATGGGTTGTTTTGCCGCTACTTAGAGCATCGGTGTGGCATAGTGTTGGGGGAGCATAAGCAATATTTAGTGCGCAGTCGACTGTCGCCTTTACTCGCGAAATTTAACCAAAAATCGTTATCGGATTTGATCAAGCGTACTATTGCCAATCATGATGTTACATTAATGAATGCTGTCGTAAACGCTATGACCACGAATGAAACTTTGTGGTTTAGGGACAGTTATCCATTTGAGATACTTCAGCAAACTTTATTTCCTCAATTAGCCAAGTCAGGTAAATCAATCAGAATCTGGAGCGCGGCATGTTCGTCAGGCCAAGAAGCGTATTCCATTGCTATGTCCGTTCTTGAGTATCAAGCGCGTCATCCAGGAACGTTTTCAGCTGGCATCGAAATTGTAGCAACGGACATTTCTAGCGATATGTTAAGTGTGGCTAAAACAGGGCAGTACGATAACTTATCTCTGTCTAGAGGATTGTCTGGTGAGCGCCGAGCACGCTTTTTTGACACGCCAGCGCAGGGCAATTGCAGCGTACTTAAACAAAACGTGCGTAATATGGTCAGCTTTAGACCGATAAATTTGTTAACTCCTTTTCCTAATTTGACACGTTATGACGTGGTATTTTGTCGTAATGTACTTATTTATTTTTCGGCAACCTCTAAAGTGTCGATACTGCAAAAAATTGCCGCTTGCCTGCAACCAGAAGGTGCCCTTTTTGTTGGCGCATCTGAATCCTTAACAGGAATTACCGCTGAATTCACTATGAATCGCAGCGGTAGTGGTCTGTTCTACGTAAAGAAAACTCAATAATTTCAAACAATTAACTAATATTGCTCTAAGCGTCAAATCCTCTTTGGCATAGCTATTGCTTTATTCCTAGCGAATGAGGAGTAAAGCGAATGGCAATCAGTTTAGATAAGTTAATGGGATTCTCCCATAAAGCAGTGCAAGTGCGTGAAGATCGTATGGAAGTGCTGGCTGGAAATCTGGCAAATGCAAACACCCCAGGTTATAAGGCGAGAGACATTAACTTTCAAGATGCAATGCGCAGTGCGCAAGGCGGGCGCAGTCAAAACCTTACACGTACTCATGAAAACCATATTAAAGGCAATATGCAAGGATCCGGTGAGTTGCAGTTTCGTATCAACAATCAACCAGATACCGGTGACGGTAACAACGTTGATGTGCAGGTAGAGCGAAACGCGTTTTTAGATAACGGTTTACGTTATCAGGCGAGCGTAGAGTTTCTCAGCGGTAAGATTAAAGGCATGAAAAAAGCCGTCACTGGAGGTCAAAGCTAATGAGTTTATTTAACGTAATGGATATCGCCAGTACGGGCATGAGTGCACAAAGTGTACGTCTAAATACCACCGCAAGTAACGTGGCGAACGCGAACTCCGTTAGCAGTAGTTATGATCAAACTTATAAAGCGCGACACCCAGTTTTTGCCGCTGAATTACAACGGGCTTCGCAAGACCAAAGTGCCGGCACTGGTGTACAAGTCTTAGGCATAGTTGAGAGTCAAGCACCGTTACAAATTGAATATAGTCCTGGTCACCCTATGGCAGATGAAAATGGCTATATATATAAGCCAAACGTGAACATAGTGGAAGAAATGGCCGATATGATGTCAGCGTCAAAGGCGTACGAAACCAATGTTCAAGTGGCAGACACAACTAAACGTTTGTTTAGAAATGTTTTGCGCTTAGGTCAGGGCAGCTAATCGCTTCGCGAACCGGATAATTTCGAGGTATAAACGTGGATACATTAATTAAAAATGGCTTAAACAGCGACCTTTACTGGCAACCAGAAACGGTTCCGGAAGCTGATGAAAGCGATCAAAAGTTATCGCAAGAAGACTTTTTCTCATTATTGACCGAGCAGCTTGCTAATCAAGATCCCAGTAAGCCCGTGGACAACGATCAGATGGTTGCGCAAATGACCAGTTTCTCCATGGCTGACGGCATAAGTCAGTTAAATGAAAAATTTGAGACTTTTGCCACTTCAATGACTTCAAATCAAGCGTTACAAGCGTCAAGTTTGATAGGTCAGAAGGTACTATTGCAAGGGGATGTGGCGCACATGGCTAGCGAAGGTCAGGGTGTTTCAGGTGTGGTTATCAATGATGCCACCACACTAAACACCAAGATTACCATCGAAAATGAATCCGGTAGCATAGTGAAGACCATCGATATCGGTACCCAACCTGCTGGCAACATTCAGTTTAACTGGGACGGCAAAAATGCTGCAGGTGATTTTATGCCTGCTGGCAATTATGTCATTAAAGCTCAAGGCAATGTGTCCGGCGAGCCGCAGCAATTAGTAACAGCAGTCAATCGGCATGTTGATAGCGTCAGCCTCGCTGGCAGCAGCCAAGGTGTCATTTTAAATCTTGATGGTGATGTCAGTGTCAAACTTGACGACGTCATTCAACTTGGTGGTTAACAGGAGAGCAAAACATGTCTTTTAATATTGCATTGAGTGGCGTATCTGCCGCACAAAGAGACTTAGATACAACCGCAAACAATATTGCCAACGTTAATACCGTTGGTTTTAAAGAGTCACGGACAGAGTTTGGAGATGTATACGCATCATCATTGCTTGCTGGTGGTAAAACAAAGGTCGGTGACGGGGTTATTACGCAAGAGGTGGCACAGCAGTTTTCTCAAGGTAGCTTACAATTTACCAATAATTCGCTGGATTTAGCTGTGACGGGTAACGGTTTCTTTGCCACCATCCCTGAAATTGACTCTCGTGAGTTTTCTTTTACCCGTGCCGGTATGTTTAAATTAGATTCAGAGAACTTTGTGGTGAACTCAAACGGCGATAATTTACTTGGCTTTCCCGTTAACTCTGACGGTACCTCGTCTTCGGTGGCACTCAGTACCACACAGCCGGTACGTATCCCTGATTCATCTGGCTCACCCCAGCCTACATCTGAAGTCTCTCTCAAGATGAACTTACCCGCAGGTGATGACGCGGTTAATGTGGATTTATTCAATCCCGATGATCCGCTTACCTATAACGCAGCGACTTCAGTTACGGTCTTTGATTCATTGGGTGACAGTCACGTGATGACCTATTATTTTATGAAAGATTCTGCGGCCACCAACGAGTGGGTGGTTGCGACCTATATGGATGAGCAACCTTTAAACACTGAAGGTAATACGGTCGGCGTTCCACCAACAACCGGCCCAAATGTAGTAGGCGAAACCTCGCTTGGTACGGGCATCTCAGGTTATCGAATGACATTTAGTGCCGGTGGTGACTTCACCGAAATTCAAAATGCGGACGGTACACCAAGTGCGACCGGCGATATTATGTCAGTCGCACTGGGTGGAACAATACTATCTAATGGTTCTGATCCTACCCAAACAATATCAACTAACTTCGCATTTGATCCTTCAGTTGCCACTCCTGATGAACCTACACAGTTTGCCTCTGCCTTTGAGGTGACATCTCTTGAGCAAGACGGTTTGGCGGTAGGACGATTAACCGGTATCGATATTGGTGCTGATGGCCTTGTTCGTGCAACATACTCAAACGGTACGTCTGAGCCCATTATCCGTGTGGCGCTAGTGCGTTTCGCCAACGACCAAGGCTTGACCCAGCAAAGTAATACCCAGTGGCAAGAAAGTATTTTATCCGGTGAAGCACTTGCCGGAGAGGCAACAACTGGTACCTTTGGAGATATTAACTCTTCAGCACTTGAGCAAGCAAACGTGAATTTAACCACCGAGCTAATCGATTTGATTATCGCTCAACGTAACTTCCAAGCGAACTCTCGAGCGTTAGAAGTGAATAACCAACTTAACCAAACAATTCTGAATATTCGTTAATTTATTCATAAGGTTAGCTTTAAAAAAAGGTCACGTAATGTGGCCTTTTTTATGCCTCAACCCTTGTCATATTTCCTTTTATTAAACCTGTTCTTCGCTCAATATTTCATCGTATCTATACGAGTGGCACTTTATTTGCATAGTTATTGTTAAATTCACTTATCGTCAAGAAGTTGTCATGGATAAATTACTGTACATTGCCGCCAGCGGCGCTAAACAAGATCTCCTTGGCACTGCGGTGCGTGCAAATAATTTGGCTAATACGCAAACCACGGGTTTTCGTGCTCAGTTAGAACAGGCCCGCAGTATGCCTGCATTCGGTGAGGGTTTACCTACCCGAGTGTTTTCCATGACAGAAAATCCGGCGAATAATTTTGAAGGTGGTGCCATGATCCAAACTGAACGCAATTTGGACGTGGCCATTCAAGGCGAAGGTTGGTTGTCAGTGTTAGATGCTAATGGTGGAGAAGCTTATAGCCGTAATGGTAGCTTGCAAATCAGCGCTGATGGCCAGTTACAAGATTCGTCTGGCAATAGCATAGTCGGAGAATTTGGCCCGGTCTTTCTGCCCATACCACTTTCAAATATCAATATAGCGGGTGACGGTACCATTTCAGTCAGACCTCAAGGCGCCCCAGAAACTGTGCTTGAAGAAGTGGGTCGTTTAAAATTGGTCAACCCAGAACTGAATAATATTGAACGTGGTAACGATGGTTTATTTCGTCAAAAAGATGGTGAGTTAGCGCAATTTGACCCTACGGTAAGCATCCGTAATGGCATGTTAGAAGGCAGTAATGTGAATCCAGTTAAAGAGATGGTTGACATGATCAGCCTGCAACGACATTACGAAATGCAACTTAAATTCATGAAAGAGGCTAGTGATTTAGATTCCCGAGCGAATCAATTACTACGCATTGTTTAAATGCCCACTGGCCTAAAAATAATTTTATAAGGGGAGATGACCTATGCACCCAGCATTATGGATCAGTAAAACCGGACTCGATGCAGCGCAAACAGATGTGGCTGTTATTTCAAACAACTTGGCGAATGCCAGCACGGTTGGTTTTAAGAAAGACCGGGCGATTTTTGAAGATTTACTGTATCAAAATATCAATCAGCCTGGTGGCCGCTCATCGGCTGATACAGAACTACCTTCAGGCTTAATGTTAGGGGCGGGTAGTAAAGTCGTCGCCACGCAAAAGGCCCATACACAGGGCAACATGTTGACCACCGAAAATGCGTTGGATATGTCAATTCAAGGCAGGGGGTTTTTTGAAATTCTGCAACCCGACGGCAGCACTGCATATACGCGAAATGGCCAATTTACCCTGAACGATCAAGGGCAGATTGTGACCCCAGGCGCTGGATTTTTGCTGCAACCGACGATCACCGTGCCAGAAGATGCTCAGCAAATTACCATTTCTCAAGATGGTGAAGTGTCTGCTTCTATTCGTGGCCAAGCCGATCCTCAAGTACTAGGACAAATTAGCCTGTCTGATTTCGTTAACATGACCGGGTTACAACCTATTGGTCAAAACTTGTATGTTGAAACAGCAGTAAGTGGTGCGCCAATTCAGGGAGTGCCGGGACTCGAAGGTCTGGGGACGGTTGTTCAAGGTGCACTCGAAACGTCTAACGTAAATGTGACAGAAGAACTGGTCAATTTAATTGAGAGCCAACGCCTGTACGAAATGAACTCAAAAGTTATCTCGGCCGTGGACTCAATGTTAGGTCAGGTTATTCAACAACTTTAATGGTTAAAATTATGAAAGCCTTATATGTCATTGGATTAAGTGGATTACTCAGCGCATGCCAAAGCACGCCTGAGCCGGATATTATGCCGAACGACCCTTACTATGCACCTATTACGGCTGAGTTGCCGCGGCAAAGAATTACCGAAGACGGCTCAATTTTTCAAGCTGATATGGCTAACAGCTTGTATTCCGACGTAAAGGCACGTCGGGTCGGCGACATTATTACCGTAAATTTACAAGAAAATACCCGAGCAACGAAGTCTGCGGGAACGAGTACATCAAAAGACTCCCAAGTCGATGTTAATCCCATCATTGGGCTTGGTGGCAATGCATTAAATATAGGGTCTCAATCTGTGCAGCTTGGAGTGGGTGCGACAAACGAATTCTCCGGCGACGCTTCTGCCAATCAGAGTAATAATCTAAGTGGTAACATTTCGGTGACAGTAATGAAGGTTTTCGCTAATCAGAATTTATTAGTTCGAGGCGAGAAGTGGTTAACCCTAAATAACGGCAATGAATACATACGCTTAACTGGGGTCGTTCGGCCTGCTGATGTAAGCCCCACCAATGAAATCGACTCCACAAAAATTGCTAACGCCCGTATTCAGTATAGTGGCACTGGTACCTTTGCCTCCGCGCAAAAAGAGGGCTGGCTGACCCGTTTCTTTTCCTCCGAGTATTGGCCGTTTTAGGCAGGAGCAATATATGAAGTTATTTCTAACGGTTTTTATGGTGTTCTGTCTGTTAATGGCCCCAATTGGCCATGCTCAGCGAATTAAAGACTTGGCCAGTATTCAAGGTGTGCGTAGCAACCAATTAGTAGGTTACGGTTTGGTCGTAGGCTTACCTGGCACTGGTGAGCAAAGCCCCTTTACCGAGCAAAGTTTTAGAACCATGTTATCTAACTTTGGTATTAGTTTAGACAGTACCCTAAAACCTAAAATCAAAAATGTGGCCGCGGTAGCGGTACATGCTGAATTGCCACCTTTTTTAAAGCCAGGTCAAACTATCGACGTGACCGTTAGCTCAGTCGGTGAAGCGGCTAGTCTGCGAGGCGGCACTTTGTTGCAGACCTTTTTGAAAGGGTTAGATGGAAAAGTGTACGCCGTTGCTCAGGGCAGCATGGTCGTGAGCGGATTTGGTGCCGAAGGAGCGGATGGCTCAAAAATTGTAGCCAATACCCCAACCGTTGGACGCATAGCGAACGGCGCAATAATCGAGCGAGCTGTACAGAGCGGCTTTATGCAAAATGATTTTTTGACTATTAATTTAAATTATCCAGATTTTTCCACCGCTAAAATTCTAGCGGATACAATCAATCAGCGCTTGGGGGCAGATCCTGAGAAAGGTTATGTCATCGCAACCCCTATCGATGCTGCATCGGTCCGGGTGTCTGCGCCACGAGATGTAGGCCAGCGCGTCGGATTTTTGGCTACAGTAGAAAACTTTGAATTTGTGCCGGCCAAAGCACCAGCACGTATCGTGATCAACAGCCGAACCGGCACCATAGTAATTGGTCAAGATGTGCGTTTATTGCCTGCTGCGATCACCCACGGCGGATTAACTGTGACCATCAGTGAAAATCAACAAGTGACCCAACCCAACCCATTAGCACAAGGGGATACGGTGGTAACAGATCAATCAATTATTGACGTGAATTTAGATGACACGCGAATGTTTAAATTCGATCCAGGGGTGACACTGGATCAATTGGTTAGGGCTGTTAATGAGGTTGGCGCTGCGCCTGGAGATCTAATGGCCATACTCGAAGCATTGAGTGAAGCCGGTGCCTTACAAGGCGAGTTAGTCGTTATTTAATTAGTCATATACACACTAAGGCTGAGCTGATGGATAGCATAGACAATAGCATTAAATTTCAAGGTCAATTTGATATGTCACGCAACGCGAATGACATTCAAGGCTTGGATAAATTGCGCCAAGCGGCTCAAAACGGAGATGAGGAGGCGCTGCAAGAGGCGGCTAAACAGTTTGAAGCGATCTTCGTACAAATGATGCTTAAGTCCATGCGTAAGGCACAAGATGTTTTATCAGATAAAGACAGTCCATTCAATTCTGAACAAGTGAAGTTCTACCGAGATATGCATGACCAGCAACTGGCGACGGATATGTCTAATAGCGGCAGCATTGGTTTAGCTGACGTCATAGTGAAACAACTCAGTAAGGGTGGAAATGGTTATACGCCGTCAAGTGTTATCCGTAATGACGGAAATTTGTCTGACATTAACCGCCATAGTGCGCAAAGTGTTAAACAAGCACAGCAAGCCATTTTACCCGATGTTGTGTCCACCAATGCCGGATTTAAAGAAGCGGTGTTTAGTGACCATCGAGATTTTATAGACGCCTTGTATCCTGTCGCCGAGCGCGTTGCTCAAGAGCTTAACCTTGAGCCTAAAGCGTTACTGGCGCAAGCCGCTGTTGAGACCGGTTGGGGCCAATACATGATGCATACAGACAAAGGCAATACACACAATTTGTTCGGGATTAAAGCTGGAAAAAACTGGCAGGGTGATACCGCTAAGGTCAATACGCTGGAGTTTGAGCAGGGGCTAGCTACACCTAAAAAAGCTGAATTCAGGGCTTACGCGTCGTTTGATGACGCAATGCAAGATTACGTGTCGTTCGTTAAAGAAAACCCACGATATCAACAGGCACTTCGCAGCACGAGCGACCCAAAGCGCTATTTTGAAGAGTTACAACAAGCTGGTTACGCTACCGACCCCGCCTATGCTGATAAAATTATCTCAGTGTTAAATAGCGGCTCTTTAAGCGGTTACCAGCCATGAACACGATTCAGTTTTCGGAGTGTACTAAATGATTAGAACGGCTGATTTATTATCCATTGCCCGCTCTGGTGTTGAGGCAAGTAACCAGTTGCTCAGTACAACAGGTAACAACATAGCGAATGTGAATACCGAAGGTTATGTGCGCGAGCGAACTAGCTTTGTAGCTGAATTAACCGGCGGAGTTGGCCAATTCACTACTGAACGCGTGATGAATACGTTTGCGCAAAATCAATTACGCCGTGATACGACGAACCTTGCTGAACATGAAGCCTTCTGGAGCAAAACCGCGGTGTTGGACAATGTATTTGGTAGTGAAGCAAACAGCGTGTCGAGCAGTATGAGCCGTTTCTTTGCCTCATTACAAACCGCCAATGATGATCCAACCAATATGTCAGCGCGTCAATTGGTGTTGGGGGACGCTGACTCCATGATCAAACAAATGGGCACCATATCAACGTTTTTAACGGACAAAGCGCGCGAAATAAATTTTGAATTTCAAGCATCCCTGAATAAGGTGAATTCGCTAGTAGAGTCGATAGCATCGTTTAATGATTCCATTCGCATCGCCCAAGCCAATAATCGTAATGATGAGCCAGGCGCGTTAATGAATCAGCGCGACTCGGCGATTTTGGAATTAAGTAGCTTGGTTTCAATTGAAACACGTAATAGCTCCAATGGTGATGGTTCAGTGATGATAAACCTGACATCGGGTGAATCATTAGTGATGCAAGACGGAACCTTTAGTGTTCTAAACGTTAACAACAGTGCTGATCTTAATTATAAGTCATTGCAGCTAACCAGCAACGGTAAGCCTACGTCGCTAAATATTGCGGAGACTGAGTTGGGCGGCACTATTGGTGGTTTGTTTCGTTATCGTGATGAAGTGTTAGAGCCAAGTCGTCGAGAGCTCGGCCAAATTGCGCTGGCAGTGACAGAGGCCGTCAATACCCAAAACCGGGCTGGCATGGATTACGATCAGCAATTGGGCGGCGAGATCTTTACTCGCCCTATTAGTGTAGCTCTTGGTTACCCGGAAAACACAGATAGCACTTCTGTTGTAAATGGCCGTATATCTAAAGGTGGGGCGAGTGAAATTACCAGCGCTGATTACCAGATTGAAATTCATGCTGTCAATGCTGGTGTTCCGCCAACCATAGATGCAACCGTAAGCTTGCTTAATCTTGACGGTTCAGTGGTGAAAGATGCTGATGGAAATGAAATTAAACAGCTATATGCTGGCGCAAATGCTCTCACTGCACAAAGTGGCACCTTTAATGAAGTGATAGGCGGATTAGAATTGGAGTTTTCAAAAGGGACAGGTTATTCCGTTGATGACACTTTTCTATTACAGCCAACTAAAGATGTGGCCGACAAAATTGAGGTATTTACGACTCGCCCAGAAGATTTAGCCCTTGCTAGCCCAATCAGAATTGAAGCCGGTGATGACAACTTAGGCGGTGCTGAGTTAGCTTCAACTTCAGTAACCAATACCTTTGTGGAAAACCCTCCCGTCGATCCGCGCTCCTCAGGCTTTGATGGTGCTGGGGGAATTCATGCTCCTGGTTCTGCACCCGGTGGTGGCGTCGGCGCACCGGCGTCAGTACGCTTTACATCGTCAACCGATTACGAAGTGCTAGATAGTGCGGGTACGTTAATCACCACAGTAACTGGAATATTATCTTTAGATAACTTACTGACACAAGCAGCTGGCACCCCTGGGTGGCCTGCAGCATTCAATGCCCCAACTATGAATGATTACCCTGGCTACGATTTTAGTTTAAAAGGAGAGCCTAAAGCGGGTGATACCTTTTCGATTGGCTATAACGGTAATGGGTTGAATGATAATCGAAATGGCTTGATTATGGCTAATTTACAAAATGAAAATGGTATGCAATTAAATAATGCCGGTTCAGGTGATCCCGTAAGTTTTCATGAGGCGTACGCCAACATCGTCGGCGATATTGGTCAAAAAGCAGCGAATGCAGATGTGGCAGTGAAAGCCGGTGAGGCATTAAAGTTACAGTCAAAAGATTGGTTTGATTCTGTGTCTGGGGTTAGTTTAGACGAAGAGGCGGCTAATTTAGTGCGCTTCCAACAGTCCTACGCCGCTGCAGCACGTTTATTAAATACCGCCCAAGAGATGTTTGATACCATTTTGAGTATGGTGAGATAATGAAACAAGTGAGAAAGAACTAATGCGTATTTCTACTGGTCAATTGTTCGATCGAAGCATTCGAGCTGTATTGGATAATCAAGATAATTTGTCTAATGTGCAACAACAATTATCCACTGGGAAAAAGTTATTGCGACCATCGGACGATCCCGTTGGCTCGGCTCAGGTTATTCGCCTCACTGAAGAAATTGATTTGATTGCTCAGTATAAGAAAAATAATAATTTGCTGACCAGTAGCATCGCACAGGAAGAAACGATACTTAGTGGTGTGACCGATAACATTCAAAAAGCACGGCAACTAATGATCCAAGCGGGTAATGGCATTATCAACGTTGCTGATAGAAAGGCTATTAGTATTGAGATTGGGCAGATACGCGACCAAATATTTGGTGCCATGAATAGCCAAAGTGCGAATGGTGAATATATATTTGCTGGCTATCAATCTGCCACTCCTGCTTTTAGTTATACAGCAGGCGCTTCAGGGAATAAATACAGCTTTGAAGGGGATGAAGGCATAAATGATATCCGGATTTCAAATACCTTTTCGTTAGCAATGAATAATTCGGGACAAACTGTGTTCGAAGATGTTTATGCGCGACTAGATAGTCAAATAACCTCGAGTAGTGGTGTGACATCAGCATCCACTAAAATAACAGCGCAAAATGAATTCGATCAGTTTCATAAGCAAAACTATGATCCCGTTACACCGGCGAATAATGAGTATCAAATTAGTATCACTGGTGCCAATGAGGTGACCATTGCCAATGTTAGCTCCGGTACGGTTGTGGGTACGCAAGCGTTTACCAGCGGCACACCGTTTGATTTCAAGGGGCAGCGATTTACCATAGAGGGGAGTGTGGGTGACACTGTGAATTATTCTCTAGAGAAGCCAGTGAAAAAAAATATCGCTGAGACCCTTAACGATTTTTACATTAGTTTACGTGACGAGAGTATCTCTGATAGTGACTACGCACAGGCGATTAGTGACGCATTAATTGGTGTAGACAATAGCTTCACGAGTATTGTCGACTCTATTTCAGGATTGGGAAGTAAAATGAATACTGCCCAATCAGTACTCGAGTCGAATTTAGATTTAGAGATTGCGCATAAGTCAGCGCGAGCGGAAATTGAAGAGGTTGATTATGCTGAAGCGGTATCTGAATTAAGTAAACAAGAGGCCGCGCTACAAGCAGCCCAGGCTACCTTTGCTAAAGTAACCGGACTTTCCCTTTTCGACTACATCAGTTAATACCTGAAAAGACACTAAACGGATTTCAGCATATTTTTAATGTTTGTTCAGCGTTAGTTGGGCTAAATAGACATGTGCCTGTTCGTCTTGATGGGATGAATAATAACTGACAAACAGTGTATCGCCTCGCTTTACCATTCCCGGATAACTGTTGTCCCCCGACGATGGTAATATAGTCATTATTGATACTACTGCGGTTGTCAGTTCAATACTCAGTATGGCGGTGACACATTTACCTGCATGAACAATTCTGCCGGCCAAGATCCCTTGTTGAGCATTTAATAACAGCATAGTAGGCCCGCCTAAATAAAAACCTAAATCTAACCATTGCCATTGAGTATAGGGGGCGTTACTTATTCCAAATTGTGCACTAAAAGTATCACTGTCTCTGCGCAAAATGGTGTAAGCAGTGCCATTGGCGCAAAAACACATATCGCTCTCATTTGGGTAGCCTTTATGGTGTGTTTGAAGGTTAAACGCCCCACTTTTAAGGGGGTGAAAACTACGTTTTGGATCGCCGGTATACAAATTCACTGAATTTGCTGCTCGATTGTAAGCGAAGCCATAAGCCTTACCTCTATGCCAGCGGATGCGCCATAACCACCAGTGCTGCTCGCCTATGTTTTTACCACTAGACCAACTCAGTCCGTCTTGGGATACCCAGATCATCGGATGATGATTACCTATTTCCCCTAGGTGGCTTCCACGTTTTGTGCGGCGTGCATAGGCAAGTAACAACAGTTCACCTTTTGGGGTAACACTTAATTTAGGATCCCGCAGATCGGTATCCGGCATGCAAATTTGGTGCGTATAACGTACCTGGCCATTTTCTGATAATTTCAGTACGTATAATCGCCCATCATCGCTGATATGATTTTTAGCGACCCGAAAGCAACAATAAAGTGCATCTTTAAAATCACACAAATCGGTAAATGCATGGTGCTTAGCTGAATGTGTAATGCGTTTAAGGTTTTTAATTTGCATTTATTTAAACCTTCTATCTTGAATAAATCCATTAAACTCAATCAATTAGCACTTGAAACGTGACAATGGATTGTTGCTTTGCATAAAAATAGCAAATTTTGGTTAAAGAGTATGCTTCCCGAGTCGATAACTTTTATGAGAGAGCTGGAATGATGTTTTATTTATTGAGTCATCATTCTTTATTGAGTTATTTAACCACCGATTATTAATTTTCGGTTACCAGTACAAGCTGGACTGAAAATGTAGGAGAAAACCATGGGTTTATTCGTAAATACCAACGTGTCATCATTGAACGCACAACGCCAATTATTTAGTTCATCAAATAGTTTAAATACTTCTTTTGAACGCCTTTCATCAGGTTTCCGTATTAACCGTGCCGCAGATGATGCCGCTGGTCTGCAGATTTCTGAACGTATGACGAGTCAGGTGCAAGGTTTGAACCAAGCTGTTCGAAATGCAAATGATGCGATTTCGCTAACACAAACCGCAGAAGGCGCATTGGGTGAAGTAACTACCTCATTACAGCGTATGCGTCAGCTAGCGGTACAATCGCAAAACGGCATCAACTCGGAGGCTGATCGTGAAGCCTTGGATAAAGAATTTCAACAACTGAGCACAGAAATCGATCGCGTAGCGAACACGAGTAAGTTTGGTGATACCGAGCTATTGGATGGGACACTGAGTGCCTCTTTCCTAGTCGGTGCGAATGGTGGTTCAGAGGAAACAATAAAAGTTGAAGTTGGCTCTAGCTTTAGCGCAAATGTGTTGGGAATTGCCGCCGACATTAAAACGTCGGATGCGGCTGCTACGTCGTTAGGCGAGATTGACGCCGCTATTAGCGCGGTGGGTACTCAGCGTGCAGAATTGGGTGCGGTTCAAAATCGCTTCCAATCAACTATTCGTAATTTAAGCAACATTTCTGAAAACGTTACAAGCGCACGTTCACAAATTCGTGATACGGATTTTGCTACGGAAACAGGTGAATTGACGCGTAACCAGATTCTACAGCAAGCGAGTCTGACAGTGTTAAGTCAAGCGAACCAGCGCCCGCAGTCTGCTTTATCTTTGCTAGGTTAATTGGTTAGTTAACTTAGGTTTCGAGACCCTATTGTTTGGGGCTTTGAAGCCAGGAAGAGTATACTGGGTTAAAAGAACCAATCAGTTGAGAGTTTCGCTCTCTCCTAATACAAGTGCAATTGGCCGAAGATTTTTCTTCGGCCTTTTTTATTTTCCGTGTATTGTCCTAAAATTTTTTTCTTAGTGTCTTAGGTGTTTATGTTAAAAGGGCTACCCATGTTAAACATCATAGATCCTGCGTAACTGCACTAAAACCAACAATAAAGCAGTGTTCACTAGTCGGTTAATGCTAAACCCTATATTGGCTATCCTCATGTGGTTATCTTTGTCGGCCTTTTCTGTTTATTGTCAAATTCTTGACTTCAATAGAGTTCATTCGCTCCACCAATATATTTAGAATTTTCATACTGCATATGGAAAAATCATAATTAAATTATATTTTAACGACGCAATCTATATAGCTACTTTTAACTACAGCTCATAAAAAAGTCAGAGTATTTTTAATTAAAAAATTAAAGTTCTTGAAGTTTAAGTCGATATCGATAGTTAAGGGATGATTCGGTTAACTATTTGATAGAAGTGATCTGGCCCAGATGAAAATCTATCATTAGATAATTCCGATGGACTTAATTTTTAAGTTTTCGGCGCATCCTATGGCGTTATTCTTTAATTCTAATACGTCGTTGGTGAACGTAGCGCTTTGGTTATTTGATCCAGAAAAAGCATTTAGTCTGTCTTTCAGGCAAAGCGTGCCCGCAAACTCTTTGGGGGACTTTGAAAAATGTTTTCAATCGAAGAGCCAAGATCCGAGTGCTCCCATGGCATCTTCGTCTATACTGATTTGATGTGTTTAATCTTCTCAGGAAGCATCAATATGTGGGGCAAATTGGGGCGTAATGAAGACCGTTAGTGACCATTAAAATGGACTGACTTTTTATTTTTTATTTGGCACTATTTGCTAGTTGCCTAAATTGAGGTGGGTTATGGACGTTAATTTAATAAAATTTGGCCAAAATATTGCTGAGGTAGAGTATGCAAGTCAGACTGTCTCCAAGGCTGAGCATTTGGAACAGAAAGTTGACGCACCAGAACCTAAGAGCTCAGTAGATAAATCTAAAGGCATTTCCTTCTCAGCCGATACCCTAATTGAACAGCAGGAGAGCGAGGCTATTGATAGAGCCGTGGAAGACGCGCTTTCCCAAATAAACGATTTTGTACAAAGTAAAAGCCGTCAATTAAATTTTTCGGTTGACGACGATAGTGGCAGACAGGTGATTAAGGTAACAGATGCGAGCTCTGGCGATATAATTCGTCAAATCCCTACTGAAGACGTGTTAAAATTGTCGGCGCGAATACAAGAGCTCCAGTCCGATGTGGGTTCTAGCGTGGGGTTATTTTTTGATAACCGGGTTTAAAAGTTAATAAAGAGGTTCATATGTCTATCCAATCGTTAGGTGTGGGCTCAGGTCTAGATTTAGAAAGTCTGGTTGGCCAATTACTTGAAGCTGAACGAGCACCTAAGCAAGCTCGGTTAGACAAAAAAGAAGAGTCTTATGATGCTGAGATATCAGGCTTAGGTAAGCTGAAATCCAAAATGAAAGACTTTTTGGACAGCGTTGATGAATTGCGCAGCGATTCAAATTTGCAAGGCCGTGAGCCGACCATTAAGAATCCCAGTGAGAGTATTGAACCCTTTACCGCTGAGGCATCTAACAGCGCGGTAGAAGGAGATTATGAAGTAGCTATTACCCAGCTTGCCAGTGGTAGTAGAATAGAATCTAACGATGCAGTAAATGGTGGCTTTAGTGCGACCTCAGATACCGTATTAACAGCTGGTGCAGGCAGTTTAACCTTTAAAGTTGATTCAACCAGCGATAGTTTTTCAATTAATGTCACTGCTGGCATGACATTGCAACAGCTCAGCTCTGCGATTAATGCGTCTGAAGACAATTTTGGTGTTAAAGCCAGTATTATTGATACCGGTACCGCAGATGGTGGTGCCAAATTGGTGTATACCTCTACTGTTACAGGTGCGGATAATGATTTAATTGTGGTTAATGACAATGATTTAGCTGAGCTAAACCGCGTTACTACGACAAATTCAGCTCAATCGTTAGATTATTTAACGCCGGTGAAAAGTGCACAAAATGCCAAGGCGACCATAGATGGAATAAAAGTTGAAAGTACCAGCAACGTTTTTGAAAATGTGATCGAAAATGTGTCTTTCAAAGCATCGAAAATATCTGAATTGGCCGACGACGGTGTGACCTCTTTGTCATCGACTTTAACAATTGGTTTTGACAGTGAAGGATTAGAAACAAAAATCCGTGATTTTGTTGATGATTATAACGCCCTTAATTCTGAGATAAGTACGCTTACCCGTTACGGACAATCTGAACTCGAAGACGATGGCGCCTTTGCTGGGGATTATATGATCCGTTCTATTCAACAGGGCATGTCGAATATAATAAGTTCAGCGGTATCGACCTCGGCGTTAGGTGGACTATTTAAGCTGGGGATTGAGTTTAATGATGACGGTGATTTAGAAATAGGTTCATCAGATAAATTTGGCTTTGGCAGTGGTGAGGACCGGTTGAAAGATGCATTAGAAGGCAATTTTGATGATATTTCTTCCTTATTTTCAGACGCCGATGAAGGCGTTGCAACTCGGTTATATTCTTATGTAGAGCAGTACACTAATTTCAGTGGTCTGCTAACGTCAAGAGAGAAGTCTGTTACGGATCAGAAAAATCAACTGATTACAGAACGAGAGCAATTTGAACTTAGAATGGCGTCTACAGAACAGATATTACGCGATAAATATTTAAATTTAGATCAAACTGTTTCAAAGTTAAATTCAACTGGCTCAGCACTTTTGGCCTCTCTTGGTTAATTTAATCACTAACAAACACTGGAAAATCACATGGCTTTAAAAGGTATTAATGCTTATAAAAAGGGCAACCTCAAACAGGAAATAGCCCAAGCTGACCCACATAAATTGACATTGATGTTAATGCAAGGCGCATTGGAGCGCATGGCGTACGCTAAAGGCTGTATTGAGAGACAAGATTATGCGGGCAAAGCCGATAATTTATCCCGTAGCGCAGCGATCTTGATTAATTTGCGTGACACGCTAGATTTGGATGCTAAAGCAGACGCTGCGGAAAATTTATATTCTCTTTACGACTACATGATCCAGCGGTTAACAGACGCTAACGTACAGAATAACTTGAAGATAATGGACGAAGTGATTAATCTACTATTACCAATTAAAACGGCCTGGTCGCAAATTCCTGAAGCTGCGAAACAAGAAGCTTATGAAATGCAGAGGCAAAAACGTCAAGCATCCGTTTGAAAAATATCATCCTAACACATGAATTTACCCCGCCTGAGCTTGAAGCCATTAATCAGGAACTGTCTGAGTTATTAACATCAGAATATCCTGATGAAAAGTTATTCTTTACGTTATCTGTGCACAGAGATGAATGCATTAATTCCTATATCTCAACCCTTGAAGAAGACGGTAAATCACTCTTCTGCAATGCTGAAATTGAAGTCAATAACGCATTGCTTGTTCACGCAGAGCAACTTTTTAAGGCATCTTTAAAACAATTAAGTGGTTTAGTTCGCGGGCGAAAAGCGGTCAAAAAATACACGTGATGGTGTTAACATAAGTTAATAGTCATCTTCAGCCGTGTATGTATAAATAAGTCTTATTAAAAATCTATATTATTCATAATGATATACACTAGAATAGCGTTAATATGAGCGTGTAATCACAGTGATGGAATAACAGAATGTTTAATGATAAATCGATTTTAATTACAGGTGGTACGGGCTCATTTGGTAATCGTTTCGTCTCTTACATCCTAAAAAACTATCGTCCTAGAAAACTGATTATTTATTCCCGTGATGAACTCAAACAGTTCGAAATGCAGCAAGTATTTGATGCCCGCTGTATGCGTTATTTTATTGGCGATGTACGAGATAAAGAGCGCATGATATCAGCTATGCGTGATGTAGATTACGTGGTGCACGCAGCTGCTCTTAAGCAGGTTCCAGCAGCTGAATATAATCCCAATGAATGCATCAAAACGAATATATATGGGGCGCAAAATGTGATTGATGCCGCCATTGCGGCTAACGTCAGTCGTGTTATCGCTTTATCTACCGATAAAGCTGCCAATCCAGTGAATTTATACGGGGCAACCAAACTTGCCTCTGATAAATTGTTTGTCGCAGCAAATAATATGTCTGGTGCCAAAGGGCCGCGCTTCTCCGTTGTGCGCTATGGCAATGTCGTTGGCTCACGGGGTTCGGTAGTTCCTTTTTATCGCTCTTTACTGGAACAAGGAAGGCATAAGCTTCCAGTGACTCACGCTGAAATGACGCGGTTTTGGATAACGCTTGATGAAGGCGTAGAATTCGTTGTTAAAAACTTTCAACGCATGCAAGGCGGTGAAATTTTTGTGCCTAAAATACCCTCAGTGGACATCCTAGATTTGGTTGAGTCAATGAGTGGTACGCGAGAGCACGAGTTGGTGGGTATTCGTCCAGGTGAAAAGTTGCACGAAATAATGGTGCCCGAAGAAATGGCCCACCACTCCTTAGAGTTTGATGATCATTATGTTATTACGCCGGCGATTTTATTTTTTGAAAAAAATATTAACTACAGACACAATAAACTTGGTGAGACGGGTAAACCGGTTGAGGATAAATTTGAGTATCATTCTGGTACTAATCCACATTTTTTAACCGTGGAAGAGCTGCGTAAATTAGACAAAGCGACGGATTAGCATTGAATATGCTGCCTTATGGACGTCACGCGGTAGATCAAGACGACATCGATGCTGTCGTCGACGTGCTCAAGAATCAACTTTTAACTCAAGGCACTGCAGTCCCCGCGTTCGAAAGCGCACTGTGTAAATACACCCAAGCAAATTACGCCTTAGCGGTAAACAGCGGTACATCTGGGCTGCATGTCGCTTGTTTAGCGGCAGGTGTTGGTCCTTCAGATTTGGTTTGGACTGTGCCTAACTCCTTTGTCGCGTCAGCCAATTGTGCTCGCTACTGTGGTGCAGATGTCGATTTTGTTGATATAGATCCGCTTACACGAAACATCTCTGTCGAGTGTCTTAAAATTAAACTCGCGAACTGTAGAAAATTTCCCAAGGCATTGATTGTTGTGCACTTTGCAGGCGCCAGTTGTGAAATGCAAACGATCGCTGCACTAATGAAAAAACATAACATTGTTCTTATTGAAGACGCTGCTCACGCTTTAGGGGCAACATATCAAGATAAGCCTGTTGGCAGTTGTCATTTCAGTGATATGACGGTGTTGAGCTTTCACCCTGTTAAGTCGATTACATCGGCTGAAGGCGGGGCAATAACAACAAATAACAAAGGTTTTATAGAGCGGCTTACTTTATTCGCTAAGCACGGTATTACCCGAGAGCCATCATCGCTGGAGGATAAGGATCAAGGCGCTTGGTATTACGAGCAACAAGAATTGGGCTATAACTACCGAATGAGCGACCTTCACGGCGCGTTAGGGTTATCTCAGTTGAATAAGTTAAATACTTTTATTCAACATAGGCGAGAAAAAGCGGGAGCTTATTTGAGTGCTTTGCGCGCTTTGCCTATTAAATTACCTAGTGAAGATGCGTTAGCCACTAGTGCTTGGCATCTCTTTATGATCGAACTAATAAAACATGATAGAAAGCAGGTGTTTAATGCGCTCAGAGATCGTGGTTTAGGGGTAAATGTGCATTATATTCCAATTCATCGTCAGCCTTATTACCAAAAACTCGGCTTTGAGCATGGCGACTTCCCTAATGCTGAGCATTTTTATCAGGGAGCGATTACGTTACCACTTTTCCCCACGATGACAGAGATAGAGCAGCAATACGTCATCGATACGCTTATTGATGTATTACAGTGAAACTCATTCAATGAATCTTGCCGTTATTCCAGCCAGAGGTGGCAGCAAACGTATTCCTGGTAAGAACAGCAGAACATTCTGTGGCAAGCCATTAATTGCTTATTCCATTGAAGCTGCAAGACGTTCAGGTTTATTTGACAAGATCATCGTATCCACCGATAGCGAACATATAGCTCGAGTAGCAAATGAATATGGCGCTGATACTCCCTTTTTAAGACCCGACAACTTAGCCGATGACTTCACTGGGACAGTTCCTGTTGTTCAGCATGCTATCAAGTATCTGCATCAGTGTGGATGGGAGCCAAATTATACCTGTTGTATTTACGCCACAGCTCCGTTCATACAAGCATCGGCGCTAAAAGATGGATTTGAAAAGCTAAGAGCTGATGATGCTAAGCATTACGCCTTTTCCGTCACCAGCTTTCCATTTCCCATTCAGCGGGCGCTGAAAATGCAAAATGGCGGCGTATTTCCTTTTAGTCCACAAGACATCCCTAAGCGCTCTCAAGATTTAGAGGATGCTTTTCATGATGCAGGGCAGTTTTATTGGGGTACAAGTAACGCCTTTTTAAAAGGGATCCCCACATTCAGTGAAACCAGTATTCCGATTGTGTTACCTCGTCATTTAGTGCAAGACATTGATACACTTGAAGATTGGGCGCGCGCAGAACTTATGTACGATGCTTATGTGAAAGACAGAATAGAAAGTTGATACGGCATGTGCTTAGTTATTTATTGTGATCCTTAATCGTCTGCTTGCGGTCATAGTTTTACTAAAAATTGAGAGCGTGCTAACTATTAAGTAAACTTGCACAAAAATACGGATTCCATCTTCAGCGAATAGAATCGATAAATCTAAAGTGCCCAGAGATATTACAAGAGCAAAAAATGCCAGTAGTTAAAAATAGCTTTATCACCATCGGCGACACAAAAATCGGGCCTCAGCATCCGCCTTTTATTATTGCCGAACTCAGTGGTAATCATAATCAACAGCTTGAGCTAGCGTTGGAAATGGTTGATGCTGCAGCAAAAGCGGGAGCTCATGCAATAAAGTTGCAGACTTTTACCGCTGATAGTATGACGTTAGATGTAAAATCTGCGGAATTTGTTATTCAAGAGGAAGACAGTCTATGGCATGGTGCGTCATTACATGATCTATATGCCAAGGCAGCTACGCCTTACGAGTGGCATAGCGTGTTATTCGACCGAGCGAAGGCCTTAGGGATGCTGGCGTTTAGTTCACCTTTTGACGCACCCGCAGTTGATTTTTTAACTGAGCTCAATGTGCCATGTTTTAAAATTGCTTCTTTTGAACTAACAGATATTCCATTAATCACTAAAACAGCCTCCATGGGGAAGCCTGTTATTATGTCCACAGGGATGGCGTCACTGAGCGAAATAGAGTCTGCGGTGGTTGCGGCCAAGGCTGCTGGGTGCGATGATATTATTCTGCTTAAGTGCACCAGCACCTATCCAGCAGAGGCGTTAAATACGAATTTACATACAATTCCTCATCTCAGGAAAGCCTTTAATTGTACCGTGGGTTTGTCAGATCATACGGCAGGTGTAGGCGTATCCATTGCATCTGTGGCGTTAGGAGCGAGTGTTATTGAAAAGCACTTTGTGCTCGACAGACAGGCTGGTGGCGTAGATGCGGCTTTCTCTCTGGAGCCGAGCGAGTTTAAATTGCTCGTTGATGAAACTGAGCGCGCGTGGCAAGCACTCGGTGAAGTCAAGTATGGTGGCAGTGATGTTGAGCAAAAGTCTAAGCAGTATCGACGTTCCATTTACGTTTGCGAGGATATAAAAGCCGGTGAACTATTTACTGAGCAAAATCTAAGAGTCGTTCGTCCTGCTTTGGGTCTTGCCCCTAAGCACTGGGATGGCGTTCAAGGCAAACATGCCACGCAAAATATCGAAAAAGGTACAGCGCTAAACTGGTCTCATGTTCGTTAACGTGGCTAAACCGCAGTGTATTATATTTCGGGTAGATGCGGGAGCTGATATCGGTTTAGGGCATCTGATGCGTTGCTTATCTTTAGCTCAAGGGCTTGTAACGCGGGGCGTTCGAGTGTTCTTTGCTGTAGGTAGGAATAGTGTGGCACATTGCCAATCTCGCAGTGATTGGGTGGGGGAAATACACCTGGTAGTGAGTACGTCACTATATGATGAGTATCAGGAACTACAGCAGTTGTGTGTTAAAGAGAAAGCTGATTGGTTAATACTAGACGGTTATCAATTTGATTTTAATTATCGAAAATCACTCAATTTGAATGCCTGTAAACTTGCGATGCTTGACGATGGGCAATTAATAAAAGCTCACATTGAAGACAGTCAATTGGCGATGATCGTCAATTGGGCGAGCGGGGCAGAGGCATTAACGTACAGGAAGCTTGCACCCAATGCACAATGCTGCATTGGTGCTAGCTATCGTGTGCTTAGACAAGAATTTTATCAGGTGAAAACTCTACCGTTTGATAAGCGTAACCGATTAATCATTACATTCGGTGGAAGTGATCCAAGCCAACTTACTCTGCCATTGTTGAAGCATTTTGATGATTCCTTTATTCGACTCCCAATCACCATAATAACCGGAAGTGGTTATCAGCACTTAGATGCGCTTTCTGATCTAATCAAACAAAGCCCTCTGTCGATTGAGCATTTTCATGATTGCCAACACGTAGCAAGTGTATTTCAACAGGCGCGCTTGGTTGTTTCGGCTGCGGGCGCCAGTCAATTTGAGCTACTGCATTGTGCCGCACCGTCAATCTTGGTGGTAACAGAAGATAATCAACTGTTTGCGAGTGAACAAGCGAGTAAACAGGGCTGGTGCTTTGTGAGTGTCAAAAGGGCTATTCAAGCGCAGGCTCACCATGAACTGGACACTAAGGTAAAAGAGCAATTACTCGCGCAAATAGTACAAAAGACAATAGCCCTGTGGCACCAACCGGAACAACTGAGAAATATGCATGGCAACGCAATATTGGCTCGGCAGCAAAATGGGTTTGACAATATTTATGCTGGGCTATATCCAGAATTAGTTAATCAGCCTGGTCAGGTAACACATGATGAATAGCGCGGCTAGTGAGCATTGTTTCATACCCATTGATGCATCACATATATCCACTGTTTGGCATTGGCGCAATAGCGATAGAGTGCGAGCAAATATGCATTACGACAAGCTGATTACGTGGGATGAGCATGAGCATTGGTTTGAAGCTTTACTGCAAAACATTGACCGCGCATGCTGGATTTATTGCCAGCATGCGCGCCCTATTGGCGTATTGAATTTTAGTGATACTCAGCACAAAGTGATGCAGTGGGGTTGTTACTTAGGTGAAGTAAACTGTGCACCAGGAAGTGGATTAATACTCGAATGGGCTGCACTCGAATATGCCAAACAAAAGACAAATTGCATAGGGCTGGATGCACAAGTATTGTCGTTTAATACGGCAGCTTTAAAACTGCACAAACTATTTGATTACGAACTAATGAAAATAGAAAGTGGTGGAATGCGAAGACGTGATGAGCAATCAGAACTCACACACTTCGATATTCATTTTTTTCACTATGCGATGCAAAAATGGCAACAGCACAGAGAAAAAGTGCTAACAAAATTACCCAAACCCATTCAAAGAGGATGTCAGCAAGTGACATTTTTGAGTAAGGAATAAGAGTGAATATTGAACAAACAGTTAAACGTGCTATGAGTGATGTTGCCGAGTTAAGTGATTGCCAACTAATTGAAACGATAGAGCCTGATACGTTGTTGTTGCAGTCAGGGCTTGATTCTTTAGGCTACGCAATGTTAGTGGCTCAATTAGAAGAAGAGTTAGGCATTGACCCTTTTACTGAACTGGCGATTAAGGTATATCCTGCAACATTTGCTGAGTTTGTCGCAATTTATACGCAAGGATTAGAGCTGCAGAATGACTAATGAGTAGCTTAGCGTCACTTCTAATAACTAGGGCTGTTACTCCTACAATTGTGACCGCAAGTCAGTCATTTTCTTTAGAGTGGCTACTTGAATCAGCTAAGCTGTGGCGAGAAGAATATCGCCACCTCAAAAATAAACCTCTAGCATTGATATACACTAACAGTGCTTCTTTTAGTGTGGGGTTGCTCGCGTTTGATGGCTTCTGCTCTGATCTTTATTTATGCTCAGAGGAGTTAGCTGAAAGTATTGAACCTGGCTATCAGCAGCTTTCGATAACCATCAGCTCGGTATCTGAACAACATATTAAGCAAAGTAAACGTGCAACAAAACTCGTCCAAGCTTCGTGCAATCTTGCAGGTCAAACTCATACTCACACAATAGCCACACGATGGTGGTTAGCCTCATCGGGTACCTCAGGTCAGCCCAAATGGTTTAGTCACTCACTCGCTTCGTTAACACTCAGTACCAAGGCTTCGCCGGCGTTGTCAGCACTTTGTTGGGCAAATCTATATCAAGTCTATCGGTATGCCGGTTTGCAGGTTTTGTTGCAAGCACTGACCAGTGGCGCAACGTTGGTTGATGGCAGCTCTGAGGACTTAATTGTAAACGTGAAGCTCTATGCTGCGGCCAGGGTGAGCGCTCTGTCCGCCACCCCAAGCATGTGGCGCCAAATGTTGATGACAAATCAGCTGCTAAGTTTACCGTTGCAACGAATTACGCTTGGTGGTGAAACGGTTGATCAACCTTTGCTCGATAAGCTCTCTGAACTTTATCCGAACGCTAGTATTCGCCATATCTATGCGTCCACAGAAGCCGGAGTCGGCTTTGTAGTAGCAGACAAGCTCGCAGGCTTCCCAGTCAGTTGGCTCGAACAAGGTGTGGGTAGTGCGCAACTAGTAATTGATGAAAGCGAACATTTACGCATAAAACCAAGCCATAAACTGGATGCACAACTTGAAGCACGGATTGATGAAAAAGGCTATTTGGATACCCTGGATCAGGTCCGAATAGAGGGGGGGAGGGTGTTCTTTCTTGGACGTGCGAGCGGGGTCATCAACGTAGGGGGCAATAAAGTTCACCCTGAAAAAGTTGAGTCTGTTATTTTGTCTGTAGCGGGCGTAGTTCAGGTCAAGGTGTATGGTCAGTCTAATAGTGTGCTGGGTAACCTTGTGGTTGCTGATATTGTGATCAATTCACATCTGGACTGGTCGAATATTAGTCGCAGCGTGCGCGAGCGGTGCAAATTGGCACTGCAACGTTTTGAAATTCCTGTAAAATTACGTCAAATTGACAGTTTGGTAGTGAGCCCAACAGGCAAACTAAGCAGGAGTGATAATGTCTGAATATGTTGTTGTTACAGGGGCAAGCAGAGGACTAGGCTTGGCTATTTGCCAAGATATTCTCGCCTCAGGCATGTCCGTGGTGGCACTTGCACGAACGTACAGTCATGAATTGCGAAACCTGGTTACGGTAAATCCTGGGCAGTGTCATTTCGTTGAAGCGGATCTAGCTGATTTGGAGCATATTCCGGCACTGTGTAAATCGTTAGTGAAAACTTTTGGCCGCCCCTATGGTTTAGTTAACAATGCCGCGGTGGGGCATGACGGTGTATTGGCCACTATGCCAAACAGTGAGATCGATAATTTAATGCGTTTAAACGTACAATCTCCTATATTGATAAGTAAGTACTTGCTACGTTCAATGCTACTTAACCGAAAGGGGCGATTAATTAATATTTCATCAGTAATCGCAAAAACAGGCTTCAATGGTTTAAGTGTTTATGCTGCGAGTAAGGCTGCGTTAGAAGGCTTTAGTAAATCACTTGCCAGGGAAGTGGGTAAAGCGGGCATTACTGTCAATTGTGTTGCGCCAGGCTACATGGACACCGACATGACGGGTTCGTTACAAGACGAAAAACTAGTGTCCATTAAACGTAGAAGCCCGTTGGGTAAATTGGCGTCAGTTGAAGATGCAGCAGCGATGGTGAGTTTTCTACTGAGTGAAAAAGCGGGATCTATAACAGGCACTGTAATGACCGTGGATGCGGGTAGTACTGCTTAGTTAAGTTTTAAAAATAAAAGTCGATAAAGAATAATAATGTATTAAAAACTAGTCCAGCCATACAGTGGGGTTGAGTCTGTAAATAGTCGTTTAAGGTCTAACGTGTCATGAAACTTTCAGTTCTTGTTCCTGCATATAATTTACAGATTTTTATTGCTGAGTGTTTACTCTCAGTACTTGAACAAGTAACGAATTTCGATTTTGAAGTGATAGTTTGTGATGACGCCTCAACAGACAACACAGCTGCAAAAATTGCTGAATTAGCCTTGTTGTTTCCTCACAATTTGGTTGCTATTTACAAACAAAATAATGCAGGGCTGGCTGCCAACATGATAACGTTGCTAGAAGCTGCTTCAGGACAGTACATTGCTTATCTCGATGGTGACGATATTGCTTTGCCAACTAAGTTGCAAAAACAAGTAGATCACTTAGATCAACACCAAGATTGTCAGATGGTTTACCACGAGTCTGATATGTTTGATTCGCAAACTGGGCAAACCATCAAGTTGTATAGCCAAGAATTCTATAATTGGCATCTAATCCCTAAGCGCTCGAATATAGAGCACATGGTTTTATTCGGGACTTATATGCAGGCTAGTAGTGTGATGTTTAGGAATCATCCTAATTTAATGAAAACAGTTGCCAGCGATTGTGAAATTATTTTTGATTATCCGTTTTACATCAACAATGCAGGATTTCTTAACGCCCGCGTTGATTTTATCCCTCAAGTCTTGGGGCGTTATCGTATACACGCCAATAGCTTTGGTGGGCAAACTAGCCGAAGTTTCATGAGGCGAGAACGCTCGCTACTGGATATAGAGAACGCCTGTTTAGCGGCTCGACAATTTGGCTTATCGGAACATGTTATTAGTCGGGGGGTAGCTCATCATAGGTACGCCGCTGCTCTGTATTTTTTCCAGCGTGAAGAATTAAAACTGTTTAAAAAATATATTGAGGCATCGGCCGAATTTGACTGTTTTTTTAACTCAGCCCACCGAGAGCTTTGGCTAACCAGAGATAATTTCAATGTTATTTCGTAGCAAAAACATGTGAGCGATAAAGAATCAAACGAATATGGAAAAGTAATGGATAATAAGCACAATATAATTATTAGTAATTTTGTTAACTATTACTTGGATATCATGGACATTCTCAAAAGTCAGTGCGAAGTCGTTATTTATGGTGCTGGTGAAAATGGTTCGAAGGTTGAAAAGTATGTCAAGGTGCACGGTTCCAAAGTTATTGCATTTTGTGATTCAGATGAGAAAAAACAAGGAATGATTTTAGGGGGGATTGAAATTATTTCTCCACAACAAGCCATGATGTTGGATAAACCAATATTTATCGCCAGCACCTGGTATGTAGAAATTATGACCTATCTAAAGGATTTGGGTGCGAGCAGGGTTTTCAATCTTAGTTTTATTGGTGTGGCAAAACAACCAATGACTAAGCACATTGAAGGACACATTATTGCACTTTATCAGCGCCTTGAAGACATTGAATCAAAAAAGGTGCTATGCAGCCTTTTAGAGTTTTTAACAGACTCTTCAATTAACGCGCTAGAGCAAAGTCTTTATGAACAATATCTACACCCTAGTCTCACATGCTATGACGGACTGAAAATGATAGATGGCGGCGCATGTCGCGGTGAAACTCTTACCACGTTTAGTCACGTTTTAGATGAAAGAACCGAGATTGTTATGTTTGAACCAGAACAAGATAATTTTGAATTTTTAAAGAATATGCTTTTAACTAAAAGCTGTAATTCTAAGATACAGCTTGTTCCTAAAGGATTATGGTCTGACTCTACGACTTTACGCTTCGCCTCTGCGACACAAAGCGGTGCCCATTATAACTGTTCAATAGTGAATGAAGGTGACATTAATATTGATGTTCTAGGTTTAGATGATTTTTGTAACGACAGTCAGTTTGAACCGAATTTTATTAAAATGGATATTGAGGGAGCTGAAGTGGAAGCGTTAAAAGCGTCAGTATCGGTTATCCAGCAATATCGACCTGAGCTGGCAATTTGCTTGTATCATGATCTTGATGATTTGTGGTTGATTCCTGAGTTCATTGAGTCGCAAGATAAAAACTACAAGTTCACGCTCGGCCATCATAGTGATGCATGGTTTGAAACCGTTTTATATTGCTTTTAAGAAGCATGATTGGAGCTCAATGAATATATATGACGTAATCGTTGTAGGTGCAGGTTTGAGTGGTGCCGTTATGGCTGAACGATTCGCCTCTCAGGGCGGCAAACGAGTGTTAGTTATTGAAAAGCGTGAGCACGTTGCAGGCAACTGTTTCGATTATAGAAATGAGTACGGTATTCTGGTTCATAAATATGGTCCGCATTTATTTCATACCAATAAAGAGCATGTTTGGCATTACCTTAGTCAGTTTACCCAATGGACACCATATGAGCATGAAGTATTAGCCTCAATAGATGGGAAACTCGTACCCTTGCCCTTTAATCTAAATACCTTAGACGCCTTGTATACTCCAGACCAAGCCCAAGCAATAGAAGCATTATTGATTCAAGAGTACGGCACTGGAAGTAAAGTGCCTATATTAGCGTTGCGTGAACATGCGAACTCAGTTTTAAAGCAGCTAGCCGACTTGGTTTACAGCAAATTTTTTGTTAATTACACCGTTAAACAATGGGGGGTTGCTCCAGAGGATATTTCACCTGAGGTCACAGCTAGAGTCCCTATTGTTATATCTAGGGACAATCGTTACTTTGACGATAAGTATCAAGCTATTCCTAGCGAAGGATACAGCATGATGGTTAATGAGATGCTTAGCCACGCAAATATCACCGTGCGCTTAAACACAGATGCAACTGAGCTTATTCGTTTAAACAAAATCAACAAAACAGTGTATTTTGATGAGCAGGAATTTTCTGGCCAGTTAATCTTTACGGGCATGCTTGATGAGTTGTTTGACTATGATGCGGGCGAGTTACCGTACCGCAGTTTGCAGTTTGACTTTCAAACCTTAAGCACAGCGCAGTTTCAACCTGCTACGACCGTCAATTATCCAAATGAGCACGCGTATACGCGAGTCACTGAATTTAAGCACATTTTGTCGAGCGATACGTCTTACACCACCATTGTAAAAGAATACCCACAAGATTTTGACCGACATGATCCAGCTAAAAACGTACCCTACTACCCGGTCTTTAACAAAGTGAACCAACAGCTATACAGTGAATATCAAAAGCGCCTAGATGGCTTTCACAATGTAATAAGCGTTGGGCGATTAGCAGATTACAAGTATTATAATATGGATGATGCAGTTGGAAATGCTCTAGATCGTTTTAAACTGTTGGACATGTAAAATAGTGGCGGAGATTAGTGTAATTATGCCCGTCTACAATGGTGCAGAATTTATAGATGAAGCTATAGCATCTGTTCTCACACAGAGCTGTCGGGATTTCACTCTTTATATTCTGAATGATGGGTCAAAAGATAGCACAGCAGATAAAATCGAATATTGGCAAGAGAAAGACAACAGAATCCATGTTACGCACCAAGCCAATCAAGGTATTTCTGTTAGTTTAAATCGATTAATACAAATGAGTGATAGTCCATTTTTAATTCGTATGGATGCTGACGACATCGCATACAACACCCGAATTGAATCTCAGTTAAATGCAATGCACTCAGACAGTGAATGTGGAATAGTCGGTTCTAAAGTCAGACTTATTGGCAGTGGAAATGGCACTTGGCATTTTCGTCAAACGAATGAACAAACAAAAGCGCTAGCATTACTTGGAAACACCTGTTTATGCCATCCTACTTGGATGATGAGACGAGAGAAAATTGACAATCTGACTTATTCGTCAGAGTTTCCTCATATGGAAGACATGTTCTTTCTCGCAGAGTATATTGCAAAGCCAAACAGTAAGCTTTATGCACTTGATGATATTTTATTAGATTACCGAGTACATTCTTCCAGTACATCCGTTTTGCACCATCTGAAACAGCTCGAGCAACGAGCTAAAATTCTTGAATGGATTTGGCAGAAACACGAGCTAGAGTTCTGTAAAATGGATCCGGTGAAGTTTCTAACCGCTTTATACGCCTCTCAAGAAAAACTACTACAAGTCGATATAACCATAATCAAGGAGCTAGTTTCTCGCATTTGCCCTCAACTGATCCGTATAAATCCCAGTGTTAGGCCTGAAATGATTAGAAGGTTAGGTGCCATAGACGAAAGCTTAACGTTGGACATGTAAGAAATGAATCAATACGTCGATATTTTATCTAGATTATTTGCTTGTGAATTAAAGAGGGTCTCTGGCAGATGATTTTAAGCTCACGGCAGACAGTCGCTATATTAATGCCTTGTTATAATGCAGCTAAATATATAGAAGAGGCCATACATAGCCTATTGGTACAAACACACGAAGACTTTATTTTATATGTTGTAGATGATGGTTCACAAGATGACACCGCTGTGATTGTAAAACGCCTAGCTCTATTGGACCCCAGAATTACATTTATAATTGGAGGGGAAAATAAGGGCATTATATTTCGTCGTAACCAGCTTCTAAGCTTGTGCGAAGCGAATTATGCATGTTGGGCTGATGCAGATGACATATATAGTGATGTTAGATTAGAAAAGCAGGTGAATTTTTTACAACGTTCACCTGAGATCGGCATGTGTACTTCTAATTATATTAAACTAGAAGGGGATAATCGAACGCCAATTGAGGTACCCATCGATAAATTAAGCCACGAATATCTTTTGTTTTATAACACTATTTTAAACCCTGGCGCTATGTTTAGAATGGAACTCATACGAACTCATAAAATAGCATTTGATGAGCAATTGTCTGGTGCGTCGGATTATAAGTTTTGGGCCGAGCTAAGCCAGCATACTCAGTTTAGTAGTGTAAGGGATTGTTTAGTACAATACCGTGTGCATTCTGAGCAGGAGAGTTCAGCACAAACGTCAAGGCAAATACAGGGGCACATTGAAACCGTACAATGGAATTTAGCAAATTATGGCATTTCACTTAGTCTAGATCATGTGGCTGAGTTGCTAGTTTTTCCTATTGAAAAGCAGGGGCAAGGGTTAGTGAGTCAACAGCATCAGCAAGCGCTGCAAACAATTGACCTTATTTTTAAAAAACTAAAAAACGTTAATGAAAAAAATCTAAGAGCTGTTTTGATCGTTATCACCAGAGCGCATTGTAAGCGAATTGGGTTATCTAGTATGTGGTTTTTTCTCAGCCGTTTTAAAAGTCAAGGGCTGTCTAGCAGTAAGTACTGTGGCGCCCAGTTGATTTGGAGCATGTCTAAAACCGATTTCTATAGGTTGTTTTGTAAGTAATATTGGCATATTTCAATATTGATCTAATTGCCCAAATACAAATTTTGTAAAAATAAAGGTGTTTTTAGCAGTCAATTAACTGGACTGACGAACCTTATGATGTATCAGAATTAGTCATTGTAGCTTCTGTTCAAGGTTGTTCTGCCGATTGGTAAAAGTATTTTTCATGTATACATATGATTGTCATAAAAAGGGATAACTTGTAGTGGAAATCAAAAGGTTTATAAGGCGCTTAAAACGTTGGAATCAAGTAAGAGGTTTAAGATTTCAGTGTCCTATGTGCAGATATTATTTGGCGACATTTCAGCCTTATGGCGTCGATAAACCTGTGTTAGAGGCTAAGCAGGTTGTTGGTGGTGGGCTTAGAGAACAAGCTAGATGTCTGGTATGTGGAAGTCTGGATCGAGAACGTTTAATTTATATGTATTTAAAACACCACACTCACTTTCTTAAGTCACCTTCAACTATTCTGCACTTTGCGCCTGAAACAATGCTAAGTAGAATGATCAAAGCAGTCCAGCGAAACACCTATATTTCGGCAGATATAGTTGCTGAAAATGCAGATATGATGATCGATATGACGGATATACCATTTGACGATAATCACTTTGATTTAATTGTAGCTAATCATATTCTTGAGCATATTCCAGATGATAAGAAAGCGCTTAGTGAGTTGCACAGAGTACTGAAAAAGCAAAAGGGTGAAGCGATCCTGCAGGTTCCTATTTCTTTGAATAGTCAAAAAACCATAGAGGATTTTAGTATTGTCACTGAAGAGGGGAGGTTAAAGGCTTTCGGCCAGGAAGATCATGTGAGAATCTATGGTCAAGATTATGTGGATAAGCTAAAAGAAGCGGGTTTTAATGTAAATTTTTTTGATTGGAAAGATAGTCATAAACTAAATCCGAACAACAGAAATAAGTTTGGTTTTATTGAAAATGAAAAAGTTTATATAGTAAGTGTCGCCTCGTAACACACCTGCTCAACATTACTTTACTTAGGTATAATTCCCAGTGATTGTTAAGTATTATCTTTGCCAATTCTCATCACTGATTAATCTAAATTGCGCTATAAGCATAAGACGGGAAAGTATCTAGAGAATTGATGTCGATTCAGATAACATTAAACTTAAATATTTTGTTAGGAATGACCAAAATTGAGATATAAATGTCAGCTTTAGTTTCAGTTGTAATACCTGTTTATAATTCTTGGAGCTATATTTCTGATTGTGTTGATTCAGTACTTGCCCAAACATACCAACATTTCGAAATCATTCTGATTGATGATGGTTCTACAGACCGCAGTTTGGATATATTAACTTCCTATCAAAAAAACGACAAAGTAACGCTGTTGCAAATTGAAAACTCAGGGCAATCTGTAGCAAGGAATTTGGGCGTTGAGCATGCAAGAGGCAAATATTTAATTTTTATAGATAGCGATGATTGTTGGTATAAAAACGCTTTAGAGGTCACTGTTTCATTAGCTGAAAAAATGCAATTGGATATGATACTTTTCGATGGTGAGTCTTTTATAGATGACAAAATCACAGATGAGCTAACTAAAGCAAGGCTAAAAGAATACCTAACGAGAGTGTATAAATCAGACACTTATGTGCGTAATGCACCTAAAGGTGTATTTACCGGCCTCCAATACTTAAATTATCAGTTGGACAATTACAAGTTTATAGCATCGCCTGTGTTGTATTTATATAAATTAGAATGTTTTCAAAATATAAGATTTGTACCCGGTATTATTCATGAAGATAACGCTTTCACCATGGAGTTGTTGATAAAAAACAGCAGGATTATGGCGATGCAAGAATGCTTATATCGCCGTCGTATTAGACAAAACTCAGTTATGACTACCCCTAAAACTATTAAGAATATTAACGGGCTAGTAGGAGTATTAAACCGGATGGCAGAAGTATTTAGCGTAACTAAGGACGCGAATATAAAAAAGTCCATTATCCGTTTGATGGATATGATGTTGTCCACTTGTTCTCATTTCATAAAACAAATTGATGTTGAAGTTGACTAAATGTTTGTTTTTTTCGTGTGCTTAGAATGAGAAACAAATGAATAATCCATTTATAACCATTGTTTTACCTACTCGAGACAGGTCAGGCTTTGTCCCATTAGTGCTTAAGTTTTTACAAAAACAAACATTCTCCAATTTTGAAGTGATTATATCTGATAATGGCGTCAATGATCTTTGCTTAGAAAAAATAAAGACTTTCTTAGCTGATGGTAGGTTCAAATATAAACGTCCCCCCCAACCAATGAATATGACAGAACACTGGAATTTTGCGATTGCTGGGGCTAGAGGCGAATACATTTCCATATTTAATGAAAAATTTTTTCTGAGAAAAGATGCGCTTCAAATTATATTCGACACATATATGGAGCACAAACCTGACTTGTTATCATGGAATTATGAGTGGCTAGGTGAACCTATTTTAAAAGACGATGATGTTTCTGGATGTTATCACCCAATCAATGCTCCGGCAGATATTAAAACGTTTGCACCAAGTGAATGCCTTTCAAATCATTTTGATATTAAATATCCACTTTCAGGTAATAACGTCCGTGATTTTTTAGAAAGTCGCTACGGCAGAATTTACGGTGGATGTGTCCGCAAAAGTGTCATTAAAACTGTGCTTCGCAAGTATAAAAAAGTCTTCCACCCTTTGTCCCCTGATTATACTTCGCAATTTTTATTCTTAAATGAAGCCAAAATTGGTGTGCATATAAGCCAGTCACTCATGCTTCATGTAGTATTTGCGGCTATTTCTAATGGTATGAATACCACAACTAACTTTGATAAAGTCAAAGCGGTGCTTGTTGAGTCTGGTGTGGATATTGAGACATACCAAAGTGATGGGCCTATTCCTGGTTTTTATGTTGGCTCTACATACTCAATTGCGCGAGATTTACTTTTATTAAAAAATATCGTGACCGATGGAATAATCGACCAGCAACAGATAAATATCCCCGCGCTGTGTTTTTACGCTAAAAAAGAACTTGCTGCTATGAGCGCTTTAGAAACAAATGTACGCCTAGAACAAGAGAGCGTGCTAGACCTTGTGATCTCAAACTTTACCCAAGAGCAAAAACAGATTTACCAAGCCATGCCAAAAATTGCGCAAGAAAAGAAAGAAAATAGGTGGCCAGAATATTTATATGCGTCCAATTTTAAACATTTAGGCATGCAAAAAAGTCATCAAGTTTTACTGGATTTGTCCGCTAAAGAGTTAGCGGCAATGCATTGGTGTGAGAAGGTCATGCCACCTAAACATAAATCAATTTTTTCAGAACGCGTTACCCTAGAGCAAGCAGTCGATTATCTATATGATTATAATGAGCATTCTCGTAAATTTTTAGGAATAAAATGAAAGCGGTTATTCTAGCAGGCGGGTTAGGTACTCGAATAAGTGAGGAATCACATTTAAAACCCAAACCAATGATTGAAATTGGTGGCATGCCGATCCTCTGGCATATTATGAAAATTTACTCCTTCTACGGGATCAACGATTTTGTAATCTGCCTGGGTTACAAGGGATATATTATTAAAGAATATTTCGCCAACTACTTTTTACATATGTCTGACGTCACCTTTGATATGCGTACTAATGCCATGCAGGTCCATCAAGAGCATTCAGAACCTTGGCGGGTAACTCTGGTCAATACTGGCGAACATAGTATGACTGGTGGACGGTTAAAACGCATTCAGGATTATATCGGTGATGAAAGCTTTTGTTTTACCTATGGTGACGGTGTCGCTGATATCAATATTAAGGCATTGTTAGCACATCATAAAGCCCAAGCTAAAATTGCCACTGTAACCGCGATAAAGCCCCCAGGGCGTTATGGTGCGTTAAATATTCAGCAAAATATTGTTAAAAACTTCCAAGAAAAACCAGCAGGTGATGGCTCATCTATTAACGGCGGATTTTTTGTACTTGAGCCTGAAATATTTGAATACTTAGAAGATGATAAAACTAGTTTTGAAGGTGAGCCTTTAGTTAGTTTGGCCGAACAAGGGCAATTAACGGCATATCAACATCATGGGTTTTGGCAGGCCATGGATACCTTGCGGGACAAAAATCAACTGGATACGTTATGGCAATCTAAAACGGCGCCTTGGAAATTGTGGTAATGCCGCTATTTGAGGGTTTCTTTCAAGGACGGCGTATTTTAATAACAGGGCACACTGGCTTTAAAGGCAGTTGGTTAAGCTTATGGTTAAAGCGATTAGGCGCCGATATAACCGGTATCAGCGTTGAGCCAACCACTGAACCAAGTTTGGCTTCGCTGCTTGGCATTGAATCACTATGTGAACATCATATTTGTGATATTCGTGACCCAGTTGCACTTAGTGCTTTGGTGCAAAAGGCAAAGCCCGAAATTGTTTTTCACCTTGCTGCTCAGCCTCTGGTTCGCGTCAGTTATCGTCAACCATTAGACACCTTTTCGACCAATATTATGGGCACCGCAAATCTACTAGAAGCATTACGCAAGGGAGACACGGTTAAGTCTGTCGTGATGGTGACAACTGATAAAGTGTATCAAAATAAAGAATGGCTCTACCCTTACCGCGAACACGATCGCCTTGGCGGTTACGACCCTTATAGCGCTAGCAAGGCCGCAAGTGAATTGGTTATTGAGAGCTACAAAGCCGCATTTTTAGCGGATAATGGGGTCGCCATTGCAACGGCAAGAGCGGGAAATGTTATAGGTGGGGGAGATTGGTCAGAAGAACGCCTAATACCTGATGTAGTGCGGGCTTGGGAAAATCAACAAGCCATAGAAATTCGTAGCCCAGAAGCTACACGCCCATGGCAGCATGTATTGGAGCCACTTTTTGGCTACATGCAATTAGCAAAATCCTTGTATATAAAACCCGACTTAGCTGGCGCCTTTAATTTTGGTCCCAATGCCAACGATGCCGCGACTGTGCGTGAGGTTATTGATATAGCGCGTCAGGTTTATGGTTCTGGTGAGGTTAATTACCATCAGACCGAAGATGGCTTCCATGAAGCGGGATTACTGATGTTAGATACCAGTAAAAGTATTAAGTTGTTAAAAAATCATCCCGTTTGGTCGCTAAATCAAACCATTCAAAAAACCTTTGATTGGTATCGAGCTGAAAATCAAGGCAGCAGTGCGTTAGCATTATGCTCTGCCGACATTGAAGCTTACGAGGCTTTGTTGTGAGTCGTTTTAGTATTACAGATTTGCCGTTAGCAGGGTTAAAAAAAGTTGAACGCCAACTACTAGGTGATGAACGTGGTTTTTTATCTCGGATATTTTGCGGCGCTGAATTAGCAAAGTGCGGTTGGCATGGACCCATTGCACAAATCAATCATACCTATACAGCTAAAAAAGGCACCGTGCGCGGATTACATTTTCAGCATGCACCTTTTAGCGAAATTAAATTGGTGAGTTGTTTAAAAGGTCAAATATGGGATGTAGTAGTGGATCTAAGAGCTGATTCGCCTACCTTTTTACATTGGCATGGGGAAACCTTAAGTAATGACAACCAAAGTGCACTGTTAATCCCCGAAGGTTTTGCCCATGGGTTTCAAACATTGTGTGATGACGTTGAGTTACTTTATTGCCATTCTGCGCCTTACGAGCCAAAAGCTGAGGCTGGAATTAATATCTTAGAGTCTCGATTAGCCATTAATTGGCCATTGCCTATTAGTGAGTGTTCTGCACGAGATCAAGCATTTCCCCGTTTAGATGCAGAGTATTCAGGAGTGGCACTTTAATGAAATGCAGACATTGCCAAACCCATTTAGTCCACAATTTTATAGATTTGGGTTTTGCTCCGCCATCTAACGCCTACCTAACGGTTGAACAGCTTAAACATCCAGAAGTGTATTTTCCGCTTAAGGTAAAAGTGTGTGAGCAATGTTGGTTGGTGCAAACTGAAGACTATTCTCAAGCTGATGAATTATTTAATGCCGATTACGCTTATTTTTCAAGCACCTCACGTAGTTGGTTGACTCATGCAAAGCATTATTCTCAGACTATCATCAAGCGCCTTAATTTAGGACAGCACAGCCATGTCATTGAAATTGCTTCAAATGATGGGTATTTACTGAAAAACTTTGTGGCAGCGGGCATTCCTTGCCTTGGCATTGAGCCCACAGCCAGCACTGCTGCTGCTGCTGAAAAGTTAGGGATCCCAGTGTTACGGGAGTTTTTTGGTGCAAGCCTAGGTGAACAATTTGCTAAGTCAAAACAACAGGCCGATTTAATAATTGGTAATAATGTTTTTGCCCATGTGCCTGATATAAATGATTTTACCCGTGGACTTAAAGCTGCGTTAAAAAGCGACGGTACTATTACCTTAGAATTTCCACACCTAATGCAACTAATCCAACAAGTGCAGTTTGATACTATCTATCACGAACACTTTTCCTATTTATCTTTGTATACAGTGAGCAAGATTTTTGCAGCTGCTGGGTTACGCATTTGGGATGTTGAAACATTACCAACTCATGGTGGAAGCTTACGGATTTATGGCTGTCATGCAGAAGATAATCGCCGCAGTACTGAAGCCGTTAAAAGTATGTTGTCGCTCGAAATACAAAATGAATTACAAACGTTAGCTACTTATCAGCAATTTCAGCAGCGCGCAGATAAAGTTAAAAATGATTTGTTAGATTTTTTATTGGAACAAAAACGCCAAGGGAAATCCGTTGTTGCTTATGGTGCTGCTGCCAAAGGCAATACCTTACTAAATTACGCAGGTGTAAAGCCGGACCTACTGCCATTTATCTGTGACGCTGCGCTTTCCAAACAAGATAAGTTTATGCCGGGCAGTCATATTCCCATTTTGGCTCCAGATATTTTACAAAAGACCTCTCCTGATTACGTGCTCATCTTGCCATGGAACATTAGAACTGAAGTGAAAAGCCAATTAGCATGGTTAACTACAACAACCTTTGTTACTGCCATCCCGAATTTGGAAATGATTAAATGAGAAAAGTGCTGGCAGCCAAACCATCTATAACCGAACGTGAAATTGAATACGTTAATGATGCAATCTGTAATGGTTGGGGTGAGCATTGTTACGATTATTTAATTAGATTCGAGAATGAATTTAAAGCTTATCAAGACTCACCCTATGGATTAGCAACCTCAAGTTGCACTGGCGCGTTGCATATCGCCTTTGCCAGCTTAGGTTTAAAAGCTTTAGATGAAGTTATCGTACCCGATATAACTTGGATCGCCTCTATTTCGCCCATTGTGCAACTTGGCGCTACTCCCGTTTTTGTCGATGTAGAACAAGACTCTTGGTGTATTGATCCTAAAAGTGTAGAAGCCGCCATTACGCCTTTAACCAAAGCGATTCTGGTGGTGCATGTTTACGGAAATCTGGTAAACATGGACGAAATTATGCGGATAGCCAAAAAGTATGACCTACCGGTAATTGAAGATGCGGCTGAAGCTTTGGGCTCAGAATATGAAAGGAAAAAAGCAGGTTCAATAGGGGATTACGGTGTGTTTTCGTTTCATGGCACCAAAACCATGACGACAGGTGAAGGTGGTATGCTGGTATCTAATAACAAAAGGTTATTTGAACAAGCAAGTATCATTGCCAACCATGGTCGAGATCCCGCAGTGCCAAAACTGTTCTGGTGCGAGCAAGTTGGTCTTAAATATAAGATGTCTAATCTGCAGGCTGCAATAGGAGTTGCACAACTTGAAAGGGTAGACGAACTTGTCGCCAACAAACGCAGGGTATTCGAACTATATAAAGAATATCTTGCCAATGCCGATATCGTAATGAATACCGAGAGGGAAAATTGTAAGAACAGTTATTGGATGCCAACCGTTATTCTTCCGTCAGCTTTTGATTTACAAAAACGCGATGAACTCATTCAAAAGATGATCAGTGAAAACATTCAAGTAAGGCCGTTTTTTTACCCTGTTTCTGGTTTTCCTATGTTTGAAAAAGTATCAAAAAATAATGTTAGCCTGGCATTGTATGAACGAGGAATTAACCTTCCAAGCTATTTTGAGATGACAGAGCAAGATGTTGATTACGTATCAAAAGCGCTTATTGCAGCAATCAAATTATTGATAAGTAAATAAAGCAGGCTAGGGGGCAATTTTTTGTGAGTAACATACTTAGTGATGAACAAGTTTCACTTTTCAATAAAAATGGATTTGTTGTCCTTAAAGGGTTCTATGATATTGATAATCAGATAGATCCTATCCTTTTGGCTATCTATGAAATAATTGGTATTTGTTTAGTAAAAAATAATATTGATATAGACCGAAAACCTTTTTCAAGAAAATATTTTGACCACGGATACCAAGCTTTAATTAAAAAAGATCGCAGCATTGGCGGGGTTATTTATGATGCAGTTAAACAAATACCAGCCTTTCAACGTTTGGTAAGTTGTCAAAAACATGAAGACTTAGTTAAACAACTAAGAACAACCAACTTAGCAGGAATAGCTTCAGGTGGCTCGGGCATTAGAATAGACAATCCGGCTGAAAAACAGTATCAAGCGCCTTGGCATCAAGAATTTCCCGCGCAACTTCGCAGTTTAGATGGATTGATTTTTTGGAGTCCATTACGAAACCTGACTCATGAACTTGGGCCGGTTGAAATCTGCCCTCAATCACATCAGGAGGGCATTATTCCTGTCTATTCTGATAGCCAAGAGTCTGGCAAGTCGGGCGCTTATGCTTTACGTCTGGAAAATGAAGAACAATTAATAGCGAAATATAAAAGTACAGCGCCTTTGGCAAATCAAGGTGATTTGGTGTTAATGGACTGGTTAGTACTACATCGTTCTGGTACCAATAGCAGCGCAGAATCTCGTTGGACCATGCAAATTCGATACTTTAATTTCATGGATCAATTAGGTATATCAAAAGATTGGAAAGGTTCATTTGCTAATGGCGTAGATTTTCGAGATGTTTTTCCAGAATTAATATTAAAAAGCAAGGACTTACCATGAGTATTCACTGCAACGTATGCAATACAAATTTACCTACCCCATTATATTGTCCTCCGGGCGAACATTCTCTGTCTTCGTTAGGTGAGTTAATAAATGGTTATGCACAAGTATATTTTTGTGACAAATGTGGACATTTGCAAACCCAAGAAATTCAAAATATCGATGAATATTATGACAAACAATATAAAATTCTCATCGATAGTGCAGATGATGATCAACTTTATAAAATTGAAGGCGATCAAAAAGTTTATCGCTACGACTTTCAAGCTGAAACTGCGTTAGATAAATTACAATTTAGTGAACATGCCAATATTTTAGAATTTGGTGCGGCAAAAGGCGCAACCTTAAAAAGACTGCTAAAAAAGCGTAACGATTTAGTAGGTTATGCATTCGATGTTTCACAAATGTATATACCATTTTGGGATGAGTTTTTGCCTCGTGAACAACAAGCGACTTATGTGGCGCCAAAATCTTGGGCCAATAGCATGGATTACGTAGTGTCATTCTACGTCTTGGAGCACGTTTCCTCATTGGCAGAAATAATGGGCAACATTCGCGAAGTGTTAAAGGATAACGGCACATTTTATTTTATCATTCCTAACACCTACGAAAATATTGCAGATTTTGTAGTGGCAGATCACGTCAATCATTTTTCAGCTCAGTCATTAATGACAATGATGACAAGTTTTGGTTTTGCGGATATTGCAATCGATACAACCAGCCATGATTCTGCCTTTATCGTCAGTGGTAATAAGCGCACAAATATCAGCACGTCCAACTCACCTGTAGATTTAAAAAAACTTAAAAAGGATGCAAAAGACATCGCCACCTATTGGCAAAATATTGCCGATAAAATTAAATCCTTTGAGGCAACTGCTGAGTCTAAACGTGTGGCAATTTACGGAGCAGGTTTTTATGGTTCGTTTATATATAGCCATTTAAATACACCATCTAAGGTTGGCTGTTTTATCGATCAAAATGTGCATTTAAGCGGTAAGGAACAATTTGGGGTACCCATAATGTCACCTTCTGACCTACCGGCAGATATTGATGCAATTTATATTGGTCTTAACCCCAAATACGCCAAGTCTATTATTGCTAATTTACCCATAGTTACCGACCGAAACATCCCAATTATGTATCTTTGAAGATTAACAGCATGGCATTTAAGACGGTGAATTATATATGTGACCTATTAATATGAGAATTGGCATCATTGGTTCTAGTGGGGGCGCTACTTTTATAGCGGCCAGGGAAATATTGGAAAATAACTCCCACCCTAAGCATCATTTTTTTGTCATAGTAGATCGAGATTGTGGGCTTTTGCAGTACTGTTTAAAACACCACATTCCCGTAATCAAAATTGCCGCTTTAACTAACCAAGAGTTTTCGACAAAAGCAGCACAACAGCTTGAAAATTGGGGGGGAATTCATGTCACTTTGTTGTTTTTTAGTCGGTTAGTAACACCTGAACTTTATGCAAATCATAAGTTGATCAATATACACCCTTCGTTGTTACCTGACTTTAAAGGGTTTAATGCGGTTGAAAAGGCCTTGGTCGCAAAAAGCCATGAACTTGGTGCAACTGCACACTTGGTTGATGAATCTGTTGACGGCGGACCTATTGTGCTGCAAACAAGTTTTAGGTTAACGCCTGAACTTTGGAATGAACCTAAATTAGCCAATAAGATTTCCTATTTACAAAAAGTATGGTTAACCATATTCATTATTAGTTTTATAGAGCAGTCAGACGCTACTGAAGCTGCCATCGAAGCGTTGTTTGCATGTAATGATAAAAACCGCCCATTCCCTAAGGTAAATCCTAGTTTGAATAATCAAGCGTATTTAAAGGCCTTTTCTTTATTACAAAATAAAGAAAATATTAGGGTGTATTAATTGAATATAGTGATTTCGCAACCGATGTTTTTCCCATGGATAGGGTTCTTTGAACAACTTCGTCTGGCAGATACCTTTGTGTATTATGATGATGTGCAGTTTTCAAAAGGCAGCTTTACCAACAGGGTGCAAGTTTGGAATGGTTCAAAAGTGGATTGGCTTTCGGTGCCTACATTAAAGCAAAGTCTGCAGCAGAATATTTGTGACGTATCAATCGATCAAAGTAAAAACTGGCGACGTAAACACCTAGAAAAGTTACAGCAAAGTTACGCTCGCGCATCCTATTGTGATGAGATGATCGACCTTGTTACAACTATCTATGGGCAAAACCACAGCGACATTGCCACGCTATCGATTAATAGTATTGAAACAGTGTGTAATTATTTTGGGTTAGCGAAAAATAAAACTATTTTAAAATCTTCTGAGCTTGAAATTGGAGGACATTCATCACAAAGGGTCCTGGACATTGTTAAGCACTTTAATGGCGACACCTACATCACAGGGCATGGGGCCAAAGATTATTTAAAGCATGATATTTTTGAAGAACAACAAGTGACAGTCAAATATATGGATTATCAAAAATTGGTTTATCAACAACTATGTCCAATTTTCACGCCTTATATTTCTATTCTAGATCTGATTGCTAATTGTGGAGCGCAAGGTAAGCAATATATCTGTTCCCCAGCACAATATTGGAGGAATTTTTAAATGGATATTAGAGAGAAGTTTTTACAAGAAGTGAAAGAAAACATAGACGCATTAAAAAGTGATGAGGATGTGCAAGCTTTATCACGTATATGGGTGCGTGAAATCACTCGACATAACTACGCGTATAATTTTAGCTGGATGGGTAGGCCTATCATCCAATTTCCTCAAGATATGATTGCGATGCAGGAAATTATCTGGCGCACTAAACCTGATTTAATCATTGAAACCGGCGTGGCCCACGGAGGCTCGATAATTTATTACGCCTCTTTACTTGAACTGATGGGAAACAATGGCACCGTGTTGGGGATAGACATAGATATTCGAGAGCATAATAGAGAAGCCATTGAAGCTCACCCTATGTATAAAAACATCCAACTACTTGAAGGTTCGTCAGTAGATCAAATTACCTTTGAAAGGGTAAAAGAAGTTGCTCACGGAGCGTCTAATGTACTAGTTATTCTTGACTCAAACCATACCCACGAACATGTATTAAAAGAACTGGAATTATATTCTCAACTAGTCACAAAAAATAACTATTTGGTGGTTTTTGATACTCTCATCGAAGATATGCCAGACGATTTAATTCACGACCGTCCATGGAAAAAAGGTAATAATCCCAAAACAGCAGTACGCCAATTTTTAAACGAAAATGATAGATTTGTAATAGACAAGGATATCGAAGCTAAAATTCTAATAACGGTTGCGCCCGATGGTTATCTCAAATGTGTCAAATAAATCAAGGTTAAAATTAAAGGTCTTATTTGGACATGTGAAGTACTAAAAACAGGTGACTTGAATGTGATTCGAAAGGCTCACTTGTTATAAAATAAGGTTTTTTACTAACCTATTATGAAACTGAAGTTACTTATTCTTAAAGATAATTTATGAAAAGTTGAGGGAATAAAATGAACGCTGTGGTTTTCGGGACAGGCCGTTATTATGAGATTAATAGTACTTTACTAGAGCGTAATTTTGATATTTTGTGCTTTTTTGACAATGATCAAATAAAGCAAGATACAGTAATTAATAATATCCCTGTTTTGCATCCTAGTAGAGTGCTTGATTTTAATTTTGATGTTATTTTTGTCATGAGTGGTGCATTCGGTAAGGTAATTCAAAGGCAGTTACTAGATTTAGGAATTCCACGCCAAAAAATTGTGCTAGGAATGTCCATTGTACACTTATCTGACTGCGATTTAGTAAACTACGTACAATGTAAAATTGTGTATGCTGAAAAAATATTATTGGCATGCATGCCAAAGTCGGGTTCGACTTATATTCGAAAAGCATTCGGGGCATTGCCTAATTTTAAGGAAGTGAACTTTGTTCCCTTTTACGGAGGAAGAGAGCAAGAAATTTGCGAATTTACTATACATAGATTGTTATCAAAACATGAAAATTGCATCGCGCAGCAACATGTGCGTTATTCTGTAGCAACAAGTCAAGTAATTAACACTTTTGATCTAAAAGTAATTGTTTTAGTGAGAAATGTTTTTGATGTGGTATTTTCAATTTACGATCATTTGATTAATGAAAGTGCTACCTCACCAATGGCATTTTTTCCTTTTGACTGGAATACTTGGGAGCGAGAGCGAGCGTATGAATTCATCATTGACATGATACTACCATGGTATTTTAATTTTTATGCTTCATGGATGAACAGCGATATAAAAGATAATATTATTTTTGTTACCTATGATGAATTCATGAAAAACAAGTTCGAAAAAATGAATGATATTTGTCATGATTTAGAAATAGATGTATCCGATTTTGAAATACGCCTGGCACTCGATAGTTTGAAGTCCAAAAAAACTAGAAAAAATATAGGAATTTTAGGACGTGGAAATGCTCTACCTGAGGTATTGAAAGAAAAAATAAGAAAAATGAGTGCCTATTACAAAGATATGGATTTTTCTTTGATTGGTTTGTGATTTAGTAACCACAAAACCTAAACATTAGGTAGCTCTATAGTATGCCGGAGCCGTATACGAGACTCGTTCAAACGGTTATTGATCAGGGGAAGGTAGCAAGACTTACCCTATTGGAAATGAAAAGTAGCTTCAACAAGGGAAAATATTTGGTCTGTACCTAACACCTAACACCTAACACCTAACACCTAACACCTAACACCTAACGCTACTGCCTCTTGTTTAAATTCTGACCTTTCCTCTACCTTCGATCGAGCAACTTAAATCACCGAGGTTAATTTTTCAAAAGCGTGTGTTTTTTCAGAAAAGCTTAAACTAATTTTTAGGTCCATCATTTTCTTGTAAGATTTCAATACCACTCTCGTCATTTTGTTGAGTATTCAAGTGAAAAAATTCATGAATCGTTTTTTTGTGTTTAATGAATTCCCGTACCGTCATCAATTTAAATAACAGGTCTTTCAATGTTAAGGGGACGGCAATTTTCTTAGACCTCGTATTGTTATTTGCGACTCGTCTTGTTTGATGATTATTTCGAGAAAATAAACTGACGTATAAATGGTTATCGAAAGCCACATAGTCTTTCGTTGGAAAATCGTAAGTATCCTCTAAATCTATATTATTTGACGCTACAAACTTAGGCATAATCAAATCACATTTTTGTTCATTAAGACAAGCTGTAATTATTAACCTCGCGAAAAAAATTGGATTGTCAAATACACAATCTCTTTGAATTGAGGATGTTCTTAGATAAGTCACGTTTTGATAGGTTGTTGGTAACTTTTTATTAGGAGAAACTGCGACTATAGTGTTTTTTGTGCCCATTAATGGCGTGTCTAACGAATTGTCATAATGATAAATGACATAATCTGGCACAATATCGTATTTTTCTAATTGCTTAGTGCTCACAAAATCTAGTTTTTTAATCCATGTGAATTCATAAGTCAAAAGCAGCTTAATACTTTTCTTAAAGATCTCTGAGTCCGTGATAATCAGTAGTGAGCAGCCTTTACAATTATTCTCTATACTTTTCATCTCTCTTTTCTTCAAATTAAAAGATGAAATATCAAAATCATCAGCGTTACTTTCTAATAGGAGATTTTTGATCGTCGTCAATGAAGTCAACCACTTATCTTTAGCCTGTCTAATAGCTTCTAAAGTAAATGTTTCACTAGAAGTCGTTCTTACATTTAATTTAGTCAAAACGGCATTAGCAAAATTCACTGTCCCATACATATAATAAAAAAGTAGTGATTTACCGGACTGATAGGATGAAAACAGCAACTTTTTTTGCTCGTCAATTAACGTATTAATATCTTCAGGTGTTGAAACACTTTCTTCAACTAATATTTGTAGTTTTTGCAATTCTTTTAATAATAGCTCATGCGAAAATCGCTCTTCATATTTTTCAATAAAATCACTATTCATATCAGTTGAATAAGCTGCACTTTTCACTTGCTGTAATGCGTTTATTTTATCGTCCTTGGTGGCCACAATAAAAAGATTGTCGAGATGTAGTGGTGTTGTGTCTCTTATTCTCGCGCCGTCGCTACAATTATAAAACGTTTGTTCTTTAGGTTTAGTTTGTGTGACTTTTTCGATGAGCCCACAAGATAACTTAAATTCGTGCTTAGTGTTGACTCTGGGGCGAAAGTTGCCTGGTACTATTAGCGAAGTATTATTGCCTTTTGCATAATCAAATGTTTCCTTGCCGTCATCTTGATAATAACCAGAAGACTTAGAGTGGTGGTGATTCACATCGGCAAAACCTAAATCGACCCCCATTAAATAAATGTGATTGAAACCTAAAACACTAAATAAGTTGGTAACAAAGTTACTCACTGTTGGGTAAGAATACTGTAGTAATTCAAAGTGTTGTTTACCTAACACCTTTAAGGCTGAAACGGTTGACGATTCCCCTTCTTTAAACCCTATCAGTACATCTTTGTACAGTTCGCATGTATCTGGGTGAATTCCGTTAGTCGAAATAAGGGTTATTTTTTTCAAAAACTCAAAATCACCAATGAGTACCGCCCAGTCATAAGTGCAGCGGTTCTTTTCCACTTCAGCATGAAAGTCGGGTGTAATCCCGTTACGGTGGAGGGCTTGCAACGCTGTGCCGCAACTGATGACAATTGCTTGGTTTCGGTATTCTTTAATCGCTTCTATTGACATGTCTAACGAGGGGCCATTACCTACGATAAAAACCGGTACTTCTTTATCGGCATAACTCAGCTTGCTCGAGGGATTTTTGATTAATACTGGGATATTTCTTCGAAAGCCTTCTTTCGTGTGCTCTATCGCATAATAGGTGTAATCAAAGTTTTCACCGAGTGCGATTACTATTTGCAACTGGTCTTTTAGTTCAGCTATGGCGGGGTTTAGGAATGCATTGTGATAACCTTGATAAATGTAAGTACTATTTAAAATATAGGAGCCAATTACATGAAATTGCTCCAGAAGACCTTGAAATAAATCGGTGCCATCGCCACCAACGTTTAAATAAATTGTAGCGTCAGTAGCTTGGGCTTTTTCAAAAATCTTCTTCCAGTTTATGGCAAACAGCGACGCATAGAAAAAATCTGGATTGGGTTCGCAGATAAAAAGTTTTTCAACGCTATGCTCGTTTAACAGTTTTTCAAGTTGGTAACCTACCCCTATACCAAGCATGATAATGGATGAAATGGTCTCTGGTAGTTCACTTAAGTCTTCTTGTGCCTCAGCTTCTTTCAGAAGCTTTTGCGTATCATTAACAAACTGATAATGAATGTAATGCGCTAACTTAGTCTGGTTATAGCCTAGTTTTAGGCCGTCTATATTTGGTTGTTCATTAAAGTTATCGAAGTTTTGTATACAATCTTGTTTGGGGGAGGCCCCGTACCAAGTAGATAAGTCTTTCGTTTTGAGGATGTTTACTTCATTAGCCGCGCTCTTTATCGGTAGCCAAGTTTTGGGTTGATAATCTTTATATTCTAAGTAAATATCAGGAAAATGTTGTTTTAATGCTTCAAGGTTTTTCTTAAATTGACTAGATTCGTTTGAAACTGGTGTCTGTTCAGTTAAATCAATTTTAGGAGTCCAGGTAGGTATGTAGTCTAGATGACTGTTAATGGGTGTTATCCGAAAGCCCTTGTTAGATATCTCTATCCAGTCGCGCTCAGTGATATCTCGATAAACGGCATCAAAAACCTGCTGATTATAATGTTTATAAATATGAAAACTTGATAATGAGATATTTTCTTTAAGCTCATTGATGTCATTTACTAACTCTCTTCCATCTTTTAGCAACTGTAGAAAAAGTCTAGTGTCTTGTTTCTTAGCTAATGCGAAAATGTCTTGCCATGAAGTAGATAAAACTGAACATTGGAAATATTGAATTTCTGGCTCGTAAATAATGAGGTTTTTTATTTTACGGTGCTCTAATAATTGCTTGATATGTAAACCAAGGCCGCAACCTAATACCACGAGACATTCTACCTCTTCAGGTAAGGGAGATTGAGCTTGCTCAATTTTGAAGCTTTTTAGTTCTCTAAAGTCAAAAGTGCCCTTTGTTTCTTCGTCATGCTCAGCTCTCCTGACATTCTGGGTCAGGTCAACACAAGGACTGTGTTGCAGAGCCTGCTTGACCTGTAGGCTTATCTCTTCACTTGGATGAAGGCCATATAATGTTCTGCCAATGCCGTAATTGACCAGATTGGTTTCGCCGTATCTATTTTTAAACAAGGAGTAAGTAGTGAGTTTAGAACCACTTATATAAGGAATAAGTGATGGAATATTTCGTTGAAAAGCGTTGACGTTACTTTTCATCATATCTATTACTTGTTTTGCAAGCATCTCATCAAATAAGGCTTGTTTTTCTTTGTCTTTTTCCAAATGTAGGCGAATATTTTTTAGCATGGCTTACTTAATTATTTAACGGTTTCAGTGTTTACAATGTGGACATCACATGTACATGTCTAGCAAAAAACAGGCCCGTTTAATTGACGGTTAATTGACATAAAGTTTACCTAAGCATCTGGATAAAAGACAGAGGCAACTATTTCTAGGACGGAAAGGCTCGCTGGTATTCTATATTTGTGTGAAGTATAGAATCATATACCATAGGCCTGCTTACTTTTTGACCCGTATTTTGCTACGCTCTGGAAAGGTTTTGAAGAGCTGATCGCTAAGGTTCTGAGGGGAATAAATATGATTAATTTAAATACCGAGTCTAATCCATCTTCGTTACAGCAAGTGCAACAGAAGCAAGAATCGATTTTTGAGAAGTTAGCCTCAGGTAAGAAAGTAAACAGTGCTGCAGATGGTGCGGCTGCTCAACAAATTATCGATCGTTTAACATCTCAAGTGGAAGGTAATCGCCAATCGGTCACTAACGCTTATGATGGTGTTTCACTAGCCCAAGTGGCGGAAAGTGGCTTGTCTGGTATTAATAATGATGTGAGTCGTATTCGCGAGCTTTCGGTTCAAGCTGGTAATGGCATCTTAAGTGATTCTGATCGTCAAGCTATTCAAGCTGAGGTCACACAACTTCAAGACAATATTTCGCAAACCATTGAGCAGACAGAATTTGGCGGTAAGTCTTTGTTAAACAGTGACAGTAGCATCGAGTTTCAGGTCGGTGCAAATGCAGGCCAGAAAATTGGAGTTGAAACAAAAGATGTCGCTGCTAGCTTAAGCGACGTCTTGAATATCGACTTAACTACTGCTCAAGGTGCAGAAGACGCGCTTGCTGTTGCTGATGAAGCGGCTGAATTTGTTGATTCTGTTAGAGCGGATTTAGGCGCTACGCAAAATCAGTTTGAAAGCGCGGCACGCAATCTCACGCAAAGTAATGTGAATGTGGCTGCCGCGCGCAGCCGTATTCAAGATACGGATTATGCTCAGGCAACGGCAGAAAGCGCGTCCGCCAGTATATTAGGCCAGGCTAGCATTTCGGTTCAGGCACAAGCAAATCAGCAGCAAGGGCAAGTACTTAGCCTTTTAAATGGTTAATAACTAGGCTTAATATACAGAAAGGTCCCCCAGGCTTTTTTTATGCGGTTTTTTTGTACGTTTAGACGCAGAATTATATTAGTCATTAGTGGCATGCTATGTTTTTAACTTGTTGTTATTCATGGGTTTTAAATTTAATTGTGCGCTATGGCAAATTTAGCCCTCATTCCTCTATTGCTATCCACCAGTGAATGGTTAAAATTAAAACCAGAAGTAAAACAGTTAATTAACAAGATAATATTGAGGGATGCATGAGTAATATTCTGATTATCAGTGGGCGACCCACGCTCGGGCATAATCTGAACACTATTTTGACCTTTTTAGGTGAAAGTAGTACTGCTATCGCTTTTGAGCAGGCTGTTAGCACCCTCAAATCTCATTCCGTATTCGATGCTGTTTTGATTGATGCATTAGATCTCGAACTCGCTGGGGAAGTGTGTGATAAATTTCCCCAACAACCGTTTATCTTGGTCGATAGTAAAGATCCGGGTTTTAAGTCAGGTGCTAATCGTGTCGGCGCGGTAGATGAAGCCGTTACGTATCCTCTGCTTACCCAAATGCTGCACCGCTGCCAAGAGCATCGTCGCATGCAGCCTAATCGCAATACCACCCCACAAAATAAAACCAAATTGTTTCGCAGTTTGGTCGGCAAAAGCAAACAAATTCAAAATGTTCGCCACCTTATTGAACAAGTAGCCCCGACCGATGCTAACGTGCTTATTTTAGGTGAGTCCGGCACAGGTAAAGAGGTGATTGCGCGTAATGTACATTACTTATCAAAACGTGGTACTCACCCATTTATTCCAGTAAATTGTGGTGCCATACCCGGTGAGTTACTTGAAAGTGAACTATTTGGCCATGAAAAAGGTGCTTTTACCGGCGCTATCAGTTCTCGCAAAGGGCGTTTTGAGCTCGCTGAAGGCGGTACGCTATTTCTTGATGAAATAGGGGATATGCCGCTGCAAATGCAAGTTAAGTTATTACGTGTTTTGCAAGAGCGCACTTACGAACGCGTGGGCGGTATGAAGCCTATTCGTTGTGATGTCCGTGTGGTAGCTGCGACGCACCGAAATTTGGAAGAAATGATTGTGCAAGGGCAGTTTCGCGAAGACTTGTATTATCGTCTCAATGTGTTTCCCATCGATAGCCCTGCGCTACGTGAGCGTCACGAAGACATTCCATTGTTATTACAAGAACTTGTTTCTAGAATGGAACGGGAAAATGCACAAATCAAGTTCACAGAAAATGCCATGAAATCACTGATGGAGCATAGCTGGGCAGGGAATGTTAGGGAGTTATCAAATCTGGTTGAGCGCTTAATGATCCTGTATCCCAATCAGTTAATCGATGTAGGTGACTTACCCCATAAATATCGTCATGTAGATGCAGACGATTATGAACCTGATTACCCAGATGAAGTGTTAGAGCGAGAAGCACTCAACGCGTTGTTTTCAGCCGATGTGCAGAATGAAGATGACGACTATGGTTATGACGACAGTACCAATGGAACCGAGTTGCCACCTGAGGGCATTAACCTCAAAGAATATATTTCGGAAATGGAAGTTAGTTTGATTTCCCAAGCACTGGAGCAACAAGATTGGGTTGTCGCACGCTCCGCTGAAGTACTCGGTATGCGCCGCACCACACTCGTGGAAAAGATGCGTAAGTACGACATAAGTAAAGCTTAATTCTTTCCTCGGTATTTTTCATTCGACAAAAAAATGACACGTAATTCTTCCTAACTACCTGATTAACCTAACTTAATTTATTGGCACAAGATGTGCTTGTCCTATTGCTGTATTCAATCTGTCTAAGTATTGACGTGAGGAACATATGGCATTAAGTAATTTACATACCCTAGCGGCTAATCAGATGCCTTCCCAAAGCGGGGCGGTTATATCGTTTTCCAATTCTGTTGATTCTGCGAAAGTTTCTGCGCCCACCACGGTGCAAGATGCACAAGAAATTCAAGATTTACGTCAACAGGCTACGCGCCTTGAGCACCTATTGCAGGTCATGCCTGCGGGCGTGGTGGTTATCGACGGTAAAGGCTATGTAAAGCAGGCTAATCATTTGGCAACCTCGTTATTGGGTGTACCACTTGAAGGGCAGGTCTGGCGCAACATTATTAAACGCTCGTTTCGACCTCAAGCTGATGATGGCCATGAAGTCTCATTATTTGACGGACGCAAAGTTAAGTTGTCCATTACTCCTCTGGTTAACGAACCCGGTCAGCTTATTGTGTTAACTGATTTAACAGAAACTCGTCAGCTTCAACAGCGTATCGGACATCTACAGAAATTATCATCGCTAGGTAAGATGGTCGCGTCTTTGGCTCATCAAATTCGTACACCCTTGTCAGCGGCCATGCTATATGCCGCAAACTTATCCAGTAACAATCTGCCAAGAGAATCACGTCAACGATTTAGCGATAAATTATTATCTCGTTTGCGCGACCTTGAAGGGCAAGTGAATGACATGTTGTTGTTCGCTAAAAGCGGCAATGAGCAAGTGCTTACTGATATATCACTTGAAGACATGATGTTAGAAGTAAAGGCTGGTAGTGAAGCTATGCTCAATAAGAGCAATGGGATACTAGATATTATTTTACCTGAGCCAAATATTCATTTTATCGGCAATAAAACAGCCCTCAGTGGTGCAATTCAAAACCTGATCCATAACGCGTTGATCGCCAAGCCCCAAGATGCACGGATCGTATTTAGCGCAGAACGCGATCCAGCAAAAACAGATTGCATGCGTTTAACGGTGACGGATAACGGCCCCGGGATCCCTGAGGACAAATTACTACATATTTTCGAACCCTTTTTCACCACACGTAGCCAAGGTACCGGTTTAGGTTTAGCCGTAGTAAAAACGGTTGTGCAATCCCATCAAGGGGAAGTGCGTGTCGCCAATTTAGTGTCTGGTGGTGCATGTTTTAGCATAGTGCTGCCCATTTTAACTCGAACCGCTGACGAGTATTCATCTGCCGGTGCTGCGAGCATTAACGTCCAACGGGCGAGGAGTTAAATTATGTCTCAAACAACGATTTTAATTGTCGAGGACGACGCGGGTTTACGCGAAGCGTTGGTCGATACCTTACTGCTTGGAGGTTACAAGGTGTTAGAAGCCGACTGTGCCGAGCGGGGTATGATGATGATGGGTCAAGAGGCAATAGATTTGGTGGTGAGCGATATTCAAATGGGCGAGATGAGTGGGTTATCGCTTCTGCGTAGCCTGAAGAATAAGTATCCTAATGTGCCAGTGTTGTTGATGACGGCTTACGCCACTATTGATGATGCCGTAACCGCTATGCGTGACGGCGCCACGGATTATCTATCAAAACCTTTCGCTCCAGAAGTGTTACTTAATTTGGTAGGACGCTATGCACCTGCGCAAAAAGTCTTATCTTACGATCCTATTGTTGCCGATCCTAGCAGTGTGAAGTTACTGCAGTTGGCCCAGCGCGTAGCGCAGTCGGACGCCACAGTTATGGTGCTCGGTCCGAGCGGTTCAGGTAAAGAGGTATTGGCTCGCTATATTCACGATCAGTCGTCCCGGGCAGATCAGCCTTTCGTGGCAATAAACTGCGCTGCGATCCCCGAAAATATGCTTGAAGCAACATTGTTTGGCTATGATAAAGGCGCGTTTACCGGTGCTATTCAAGCATGCCCTGGTAAGTTTGAACAAGCTCAAGGAGGAACTATTTTACTTGATGAGATCAGTGAGATGGATTTAGGCTTGCAAGCTAAACTGTTGCGGGTTTTACAAGAGAAAGAAGTAGAGCGTTTAGGTAGCCGTAAAATGATCCCGCTCGATGTGCGTGTTGTGGCAACGAGTAATCGTAATATTCGCCAAACTGTCGAAGATGGATTATTCCGCGAAGATTTGTATTATCGCTTAAACGTATTCCCCTTAACTTGGGCGCCTCTTGATAAACGCCCGGGGGATATAGTGCCATTGGCTGAACACTTGGTGGCTCGTCATCGTAGTAAACAAGGAGCGAGTGCTCTTGCGTTCTCTTCGTCGGCCCGAAGCAAAATGCTTCAGCATAATTGGCCTGGCAATGTGCGTGAATTAGAAAATGTCGTGCAACGAGCACTCATATTAGGCAATGGTGAAATAATTGAAGCAGATGATTTAATGCTTGAGTTTGCTGAAGATGAGCTTTCTCGCAATGCCCCACACGCAGTTGAAGAAGATGAAAGCAAGCTCGGATCAGAGCTTAGGCAGCAAGAGCATCAAATTATTCTAGACACCTTACAATCATGCCAAGGACGCAGGAAAGACGTGGCAGAACGTCTTGGTATTAGTCCACGTACTTTGCGTTATAAACTGGCCAAAATGCGTGAAGTGGGGATCGATCTACCTGCTTAATTTCCCTGTTGACGTACAATTCGAGAATCTCTTAGATATCTACTGTAAACCGCCTATTTCTTAGGCGGTTTTTTTTACCCCTTTAACTAAACAGCCAATATGCCCATGTCAATAAACCGTCATGCTGTTAGTTATGATTAAAAATTAATATAAGCTATTGATATTAAACAATTAAATTACTTGGCATTAACATTGCTTTTAACTTGGTAAGACATAAAACCGTCATTTCGTAAATACGCCAGGAGCAGAGCATGGATATCAAGGCACAATCACTTTATCAAGATATGCAAAGCATGGCCTTGCAAAGCAAAGCGGGGCTTGGTGAATTAAATCCCGCTAGCCTTAACGGTATACAGGTCAACCCTTCTGGTCAGAATTTTGCCGATATGCTTGGCCACGCCATTGAATCCGTTAATAGCATGCAACTAGACGCCAAAGATCAGGCTCAGCGATTTGAAATGGGCGATAAAAGCCTGAGCTTAGCGGATGTTATGGTGAGCAAAGAAAAATCCGGAATTGCGTTTGAGGCGACGATTCAAGTACGAAATAAAGTACTTGAAGCCTATAAAACGATCATGAATATGCCGGTTTAGGAGCTGACACGTGGCTGAAGCAACAGGTACAGAGTTGGCGATGAGCAACACCAACATAGACCCTTACACAGGTGGTTCGGAGCCAGAGCAAAAGTCTGGTTTTATGGACTCCCTTGGCTCTACCGATATGGTACGCCAGCTCACCCTTGTTGTGGCTTTGGTTATCTGTGTGGCGATTGCAGTGTTCATTATGATCTGGGCGCAAGAGCCGGATTATCGCCCGCTAGCCAAAATGCAAACTCAAGAGTTGATCGAGACATTAGATTATTTCGATCAGAATCAAATTGATTATCGCCTTGAAGGCAACACGGTTTACGTCAGCTCAGATCAATATCAGAACATTAAGCTTGGCATGGCGAGACAGGGCTTGAGTCAGGGATCCTCAGAAGGCACGGACATCATCATGCAAGATATGGGATTCGGTGTCAGTCAGCGGGTCGAAAAAGTACGCCTTAAACACGCTCGTGAGCAGCAACTTGCGCGTACACTTGAAGAAATGAGCGCCGTCACGAGAGCTAAAGTGTTACTCGCTTTACCTAAAGAGAACGTTTTTGCCCGCCGGGAGAAAAAAGCCAGTGCCACTGTCGTCATTACAGCAAGGCGCGGAGCGGTGATCGCAAGTGAAGAAGTTAATTCCATTGTTGACATAGTGGCATCCGCTGTACAGGGGTTAGAGCCCGAGCGCGTCACGGTGACCGACAGTAATGGGCGTTTGCTTAATTCTGGCTCTCAAGACAGTGAAGCGGCGAGAAGCAAAAAAGAATTTGAAATGGAGCGCAAGCGTGAGAGTGAGTATTTACAAAAAATAGATTCTATTTTGATCCCGGTTTTAGGTTTAGGTAACTACACTGCCCAAGCAGACGTGACGATGGACTTCACCGCCGTTGAACAAACTAAACGCAGCTATAATCCAGACCTACCCGCGGTTCGCAGTGAAATGACGGTGGAAGATAACAGCGTGGGGGGAGTTATCGCTGGTATTCCGGGGGCGTTAACGAACCAGCCTCCTCTTGACTCAAATATTCCGGAAATAGCCAATGCTAGCAATACTCAAACCACGACACCTGGGCGCAATCACAAAGAAGAAACCAGAAACTACGAATTAGATACAACCATTAGCCATACCAAACAACAAACAGGTGTCATTCGCCGATTGAGTGTTTCTGTGGCGCTGGATCATGTTACCAGTGTAAGTGAAGATGGAACCAGTACACTGGTGCCACGCCCTCAGGCGGAGTTGCTGGATATTCGCCGCCTGTTGCAAGGAGGCATTGGTTTTGATGTGACCCGTGGTGACTCACTTGAAGTGGTCAGTATCCCCTTTAGTCGTGAAGGCGAAGTCGCACTGGAAGAGTTACCTATTTGGGAAGACCCTAAGTTTATGCCGATCTTAAAGCTCGTCATTGGCGGGTTGGTCATCATAGTACTTATTTTAGCGGTTGTGCGTCCCATGTTACGTAAACTGATTTACCCAGACGATACCAGCTCAAATGATGACTTTGATGCCGACGAGGGTCTAGATTTAGGGGATGAAACCATCAGCATGTTATCCCAAGAATTTGACGACTCTCAGGTAGGCTTTGCCGCCGACGGTAGCTTTATGTTGCCAGATCTACACAAGGATGAAGACGTACTCAAAGCGGTACGAGCCTTAGTAGCAAACGAACCCGAGTTATCATCGCAGGTGGTTAAAAATTGGTTATTGCAAGACGAATAAATAACGCTAATGTACGCAGCGTAAACCTATGTTAAAAGTAAGAGATAAGCATCATGCCAGATGAAAATGCAGCACCCGCTACAACTGGGGAAAGTGGTTACGACGTCGGTAAACTTGAAGGCGTTGAAAAAGCTGCCATCTTGTTACTCAGTTTAACAGAGGAAGATGCAGCGCAAATACTTAAGCACCTTGAACCGAAACAGGTGCAAAAATTGGGTCAAGCAATGGCCCAAATAGATGACATGACTCAGTCCAAGATAACCGCCGTGCATAAGCACTTTATCGATGAAATTCAAAAATACAGCACCATAGGCTTCCAAAGCCAAGACTTTGTTAAGCGTGCCTTAACATCGGCATTAGGTGAAGATAAAGCTGCCAACCTGATTGACCAAATTTTGATGGGCACGGGTGCCAAAGGACTCGATTCACTCAAATGGATGGACTCTAAGCAAGTGGCGAGCATTATTCGTAATGAGCACCCGCAGATTCAAACCATCGTTATGTCGTATTTAGACGCCGAGCAATCCGCCGAAATTCTTGCTCAGTTCCCAGAGAAAGTGCGCTTAGATCTAATGATGCGAGTGGCAAATTTAGAAGAAGTACAGCCTGCGGCATTGCAAGAATTAAACGAGATTATGGAGAAACAGTTCGCTGGCCAGGCGGGTACGCAAGCGGCCAAAATGGGCGGTTTGAAATCTGCAGCCGATATCATGAACTACCTAGATACCAATATCGAAGGTCAGCTGATGGATGCTATTCGTGAGCAAGACGAAGAGATGAGCCAGCAAATTCAAGACTTGATGTTTGTATTTGATAATCTTGCCGATGTAGATGACCGTGCGATTCAGACTATTTTGCGAGAAGTTCAACAAGACGCATTGCTAAAAGCAATCAAGGGTGCCGACGACGCATTGAAAACTAAAATCACCTCAAATATGTCAAAGCGTGCAGCCGATATGCTGCTTGATGATTTAGAAGCGCTTGGTCCTGTGCGTTTAAGCGAGGTAGAAGCAGCGCAAAAAGAAATTCTATCTGTGGCTCGTCGTTTAGCCGATGCGGGCGAAATTATGTTAGGTGGAGGTGGCGGTGATGAATTCCTATAAGCGTATGCAGCGCCACGTTAGTTTATGAATGATTTTGATAAAGAACACGATGAACAGATCAGCACCTGGGACTTACCTTTTGTCGAGGACGAACGTAAAGCCACTGATACCAGTACTAACGCGTTAAATAAACGCTCGAACTGGAAATATGAACCTCCTGAACATGTGTTAGAAGAAGAGGAAAGTTTTGACCCACCTACCGCACAGGAGATTGAATCTATCCGTGCGGCCGCCCAAACCGATGGTTTTGACGAAGGGCAAAAAGAAGGGTTTGAAAAAGGACATCAGGAAGGGTTTGAGCAAGGAAAAGAGCAGGGACTGAGCGCAGGTATAGAGGAGGGTAAAGCCCAAGGCTTAGCCGAAGCACAAGAGTCAATCGCGCAACAATTGCAAAGCTGGCAGACACTGCTCACAACCTTACATAAGCCCGTTGAGCTAGTTGAAGAGGATCTGCAAAAAGAGCTGGTTTCGCTTGCCGTATCCTTGGCTAAATCCGTTATTCGAGCAGAAATTAAAACCAATTCAGATATTATTTTTAATGCCATTAGTGAAGGGCTTAAAGTGCTGCCGATCAATGAGCGTCAATACCAAATTCATCTGCATCCCGACGATTTAGTGCTGGTGAGCGAACATTTCAGCGAACAAGAAATTGAAAAGCATGGTTGGCAAATGATTGAAGATCCAAATTTATCTCAAGGTGGCTGCGACATTGTGACCCAGAGTAACGCGGTGGATGTGAGCATAGAGCGCAGAGTTAAAGATGTGCTCGATAAGTTTATGCTCGAGCAAGGACTCGATACTATCCCTTCCGGCGAGGATGACTAGCCAGTTATGGCAAGAAATATTTTACAAAATATCAAAGCATTGCAGCAACAGGTGCCCAGTGCGCCGGTTGTAGCCGCGGGTAAGCTTGTGCGGGGCATTGGCTTAACGCTTGAAGCGGTTGGGTGCCAAATGCCTGTGGGAAGTCAATGCCTAATTCAAACCGTGGACGGTGAAATTGAAGCGGAAGTTGTCGGCTTTGCCGAACACATTACCTATTTAATGCCCACTCAAGCGGTTAAAGGTATTGTGCCTGGCTCACGGGTGCAGCCGTTAAATCGTGAACAAGGCTTGCCGGTGGGCATGTCGTTATTAGGGCGGGTCGTTGACGGTAATGGTCAACCGCTCGATGGCTTAGGTGCTATCAAAGCTGAAAAGCGAGTTCCGCTCACTCGCCCGCCAATGAACCCATTAACTCGAAAACCCATAAAAGAACCGTTAGACGTGGGCGTTAGGGCGATTAATAGCATGATCACGGTAGGCAGCGGTCAGCGTATGGGACTGTTTGCAGGCAGTGGGGTGGGTAAAAGTGTTCTGCTTGGCATGATGACCCGAGGCACCAGCGCTGACGTGGTCGTTGTCGGCTTAGTAGGAGAGCGGGGCCGTGAAGTAAAAGAATTTATTCAAGATATTTTGGGGGAAGAAGAACGTAAAAAATCTGTGGTGGTGGCGGCACCTGCGGATACCTCTCCTTTAATGCGCCTTAAAGGGTGTGAAACAGCCGTTACCATAGCCGAATATTTTCGCGATAAAGGCATGAACGTATTATTGCTGATTGATTCGTTAACACGTTACGCCATGGCACAACGTGAAATCGCGCTAGCTGTGGGCGAGCCACCTGCAACCAAGGGGTATCCACCGTCGGTTTTTGCACGCTTACCTGCGCTGGTGGAGCGCGCTGGAAATGGCGCCGAAAATCAGGGCTCGATTACTGCATTTTATACAGTATTAACCGAGGGGGATGATCTACAGGATCCCATCGCGGATTCTGCGAGGGCTATTTTAGACGGGCACATTGTTTTGTCACGAGAGCTAGCGGATTCAGGTCATTATCCTGCTATTGATATTGAGGCCTCTATTAGCCGCGTTATGCCTATGGTGGTGAGTCCTGAACACCTTCAAGTCGCGCGTCGTATACGCCAAGTGTATTCAACTTATCAGCGAAATAGAGATCTGATTAGCATAGGCGCATACACTAGGGGTAACGATCCAAGAATTGATTTGTCTATTAAAGCTGAGCCTGCAATCAATGCCTTTTTACAGCAAGGTATGCAGCAAATACTGACCTTTGATGAAAGTGTAGACACTATGGTTAAACTTGGTACAGGCCTAGGACCGGCTTAGTGTGCTATTCGCGGTTGATAAACGTCGCTGATTTATACCCGGTCGAAATACAAGCTTTATACTGTTAAAGATAGAAAGGAGCCCGATATGCCAGTGAACAAACAGTTGCAAATAGTTGCAGATTGGGAGCAACGTAAAGAACAAAAAATGGCGACTGATTATCAACTTGCTCAACAAAACGTTATCGATAATCAAAACAAACTGACTGGTTTGGAACAATATCGAGTGAATTACCTTAAAGATGGTATTCGCAAAGGACAGTTGGGTGTAGCGGCAAGAAGTTTTGGTCAACACCAGTCATTTGTCGGCAAAATTGATGCTGCCTGCGAGCAACAAACAAAGCAAGTCAGTAATGCATTAGTCGTCGCCGAACAGCGTAAAAGCCAATGGCTAGCCCAGCAACGCAAGCGCAAAGCGGTAGACATGTTGCTTAAAAAGCAGGCACTAAAAACACAGCACAGACAAGACAAAGCAGAGCAGCAGATGTTAGACGAATTGGCATTGCAGAAGTTTATCCGCAACAAATAAGTTTTCTTATCTACTAACGTACTTTTAAATACGCAGCACTGATGTTTAGCACGTCAATTTTTCGTTAAATAAACCCAGTGGCCCACATTGGAACGAACTTTGCTCATAAGTATTACCAACGCTAAAAAACGCAGAAATTAATGATACGAAAATCGCCGTTGTAATAGACGATAGTGATAACTTGGTCATAACTAACTGTTTTTAAGCCATTAATTTATCATCTTCACAGTTGTGTAAAGGAGCTTAAATGCTGCAACAAATTGCCACTGCTAAATCAGACGTTGCCGCTTATGCGGTTGAGGTGAGTGATGAGAGCATGTCAAAACTGCAAAATGCGGATGAATTTGCCTTCATGTTGGCTAATGAAAAGGCCGCCAATAAAGGGATTAAAAAAGGATCTGATCCAAATGCACAGCAAGGTACCCAGGGACCAAGAACAGAGAAAGCTGAGGCAGATAAAGACAGTAAGGCCAACTCGCGGCATAGCACAGCTAATATAGCAAAAGAGCAAAATAACGACGGACAGCGAGTATTATCGGCTGAGGATAAAAAAATATCGTCCTCTCATCTACCAAATGAAAATGTAGCCGCTGAGGCCGAAGTACAGAGCGCGGATGTTAAGATCATGGAGCCGCTAGGTAATGAAGCAGAGTTTGCTGCGTCCAACGCTGTCACTATTTTCAGCAAAAACACCGACAAAATGAATAACGATGACAACCTTAATGGCAGTCATTGGTTATCTATAGTGGAGCAATTAGCCGCTAACAGCCTAAGTGAAACGGATACTGCAACAGTCGCCAAAGCAGATGAACTGCTTACCAAGGAAAGTACTGATAAAGACGACTTGAGCCTGTCATTGGAAAACGAAGCTCAAGAATTACTTTTGTCGCTATTAAAAAAATTAAACCTTCAATCAGATGGTTCCGCGGGCGAACAATTAGATAATGCAGGCACGACAAGTTCGACGCCCGATGATGTGACAAAAATGAAGACTTTGCTGGATAATAATCCAGAGCTGATAGAACAATTGCAACAATTGCTAACCAGCCAAGATCCGCAGGTAATTGAAAATAAAGCATTGAGCAGCGAAGAACTGGAAAATTTAGTGGAAGCATTAACCAGTCTAATCGACCTCGAAACGGTATCCATGGACGAGCAAGCCTCTGGGTCTACACCGTCCTCTATGCTTGATTCGGCTGAATCGACGTCGCTTGACCTGCAGTCAGTTCAGTCAGCATCGCAAGTTACCGAGGTTATGCAAGATGCATCTAATAAGGAGATAGCATTTATGCTTGCTTCGGTTTTAGATGGGGAGTTAAACCAACAACAACTAGCGTTGTTAGAGGGCAAGCCTGAGTTGCAAAAATTATTGCAGCTTACGCCAAATAAACTGGAAAGTGCGCTGACGATGTTGGCAAAGCAAGTTCAGCAGATAAATGGAACAGCAAATGGCCAAGTGAGCCCAGAGCAGGATATGACATCCTCGACAGCGCCAGCATTAGATAATGTGTTGAGTAAAACCGAGGCCGCTGGTTTACCTGAATTTGTCTTAGCCCTGAAAGCCGGTTTGGCGGAAGTGAAAGGGCAATTGGAAAAAGGCCGGGAGCCAGGAATAGATTTAAAAGGTTTAGTAAATGACGCCATAAAAGCGTCGCCAGAGTTGGCAAGTAATATGCTTTCTTCCAAATCAGAGCAAGTAGAATTGGCGACGCGCTCAGTTATGCAAGTGATTGATGTCGCCCAACTTATGAGCACTGCGTTAGAGCAGTCGACCCAGCAACAAGCGGTGAACAGCACTTACCGCGAACAGGGTATTAGCATGGTTGAACAAACGAAGGCGAGTCAGTTGCATCAGGGACAATTTGACAAAGCGTTAAATTTAGCCAAACCAGAAGCGCATCAGCAATTAGCTGAAAAAGTACGTTTTATGGTTAATACCAATCAGCTGGTGGCGGATATTCGCCTTGATCCTGCAGAGTTAGGTTCGATGCATGTGAAAGTCTCGGTGAGTGGTGAGTCAGCCAGTGTTAGTTTTGTTGTGCAATCGTTGCATGCTAAAGAAGCGATAGATAACGCCACTCCAAAGTTAAGAGAGATGTTAGCCGATAAAGGCATTGAATTAGGACAATCCTCTGTTGAACAGGAGTCCGGTGAACAAGATGGGGAGCAGCAAAATGCTGGCAAAGGGCAGGGAGAAGCTAATGAGCAAGGTATACCTGACGTTGAGGTACCGGATGGAAGTCTACAACAACCTATTGTCAACGGCGCGTTAGGTGGCATAGATTACTTTGTTTAATGGAATACGTTGGGGTTATCGATTGCGATTTTCTGCGTAAGAACGATAATACCCGCAAATTACAATACAAGGCGTAGTCATGGCTGAAGAAGAATTACAAATGGAAGAGGGCGCTAAAAAGAGCAAACTCATGATCATCATCATCATAGCGGTGGTGATACTTCTTGGTGGCGGAGCCGCTGCCTACTTTTTACTTGGCGGCGAAGATGACGCAGCCATGGCCGAAGGTGCAGAACAAATGCAGATGGAAGGCTCTGAGACTGAATCATCAGCGCCGGTTAAAACGGGTACTGCTTTGTATGTGTCTATTCCGAACCCTATCACATTCAATGTTCCGGGCACTGGCCGAGACAGGTTAGTTGAAATTAAGGTGCAGTTGATGGTGCGCGGTAGTGATGCAGAAGAAAAAGTGAAAATGCATATCCCGTCTATACAAGGAGCGCTTAACCGAGCATTTAGTCAAGCCAATGCGGATGATTTAATTACTGAAGCCGGTAAGGCAGCCATTCGGGATAATGCCCTGAAAGAAGTGCAAAAAACACTAAAAGACGTAGCAGGCAAGGAATTGGTTGAACAAGTATTATTCACTGGTTTTGTAATGCAATAAGTATAAGCGAGAAAAAGATTGAGCGACTTATTATCCCAAGATGAAATCGATGCACTACTTCACGGAGTAGATGATGTCGAAGAAGAAGACGTAGAGGAGGCGCAAGCCGATGGCTCTGCCCTTGAATATGACTTTTCTTCGCAAGATCGAATTGTCCGGGGAAGAATGCCGACGTTGGAAATTGTTAACGAACGATTTGCCAGACATATGCGGGTCAGTTTATTTAACATGATGCGCCGTTCTGCTGAAGTGTCGATTAATGGCATTCAAATGATCAAGTTCGGCGAATATATCCATACCTTATTTGTGCCGACCAGTTTGAATATGGTGCGTTTTCGTCCGTTAAAAGGAACAGGGCTCATTACGATGGAGGCACGTTTAGTCTTTATTTTAGTGGACAACTTCTTTGGCGGAGACGGACGTTATCACGCCAAGATAGAAGGCCGAGAATTTACACCAACTGAACGTCGAATTATTCAAATGCTGCTCAAGTTGATTTTTGAGGATTATAAAGAAGCTTGGGCACCTGTGATGGATGTGTCCTTCGAATATTTGGACTCTGAAGTCAATCCCTCCATGGCGAATATTGTCAGCCCCACGGAAGTGGTGGTCATCAGCTCGTTTCATATAGAGCTGGATGGCGGTGGAGGGGATTTCCACGTGTCATTGCCCTATTCTATGCTTGAGCCCATACGTGAATTGCTAGATGCTGGTGTGCAAAGTGATAAGGAAGACACGGATCTACGTTGGAGCAAAGCCCTACGTGATGAAATAATGGACGTAAAAGTTGAGCTATCCACGCATATGATGGAGTTAACGCTTAGTTTACAGAAAATCATGGATCTCAAAGCTGGAGATATTATTCCTATTGATATGCCAGAACACATTACTGTCATGATTGAAGAGTTACCCACGTTTAGAGCCAAGCTTGGTCGCTCAAGAGACAATTTGGCACTTAAAATTACCGGTAAAATTCCGAGACCGACATCGGTCAAATCAGAATTACAGCTATTAACCAAAGGGGGTCGCAGAATCGATAGCGACGCCGAGTTACAAACCCTTGAAGATGATTTGTAACCAATCAAGAGGCAATGATTATGAGTGAAGAAGAAGGTTTAGACGATTGGGCTGCGGCCATGGCTGAGCAGGCTGATGAAGAAAGTAAAGACACTGGCGCGACAGTGGCAGAACTCGATGAGTTAGAAGAAGATAAAGATATTTCGCCTGCAGAGAAACGCAAATTAGACACGATTTTGGACATTCCTGTGACCATCTCTATGGAAGTGGGACGCAGCCATATTAGCATTCGTAATTTGCTGCAGTTAAACCAAGGATCTGTCGTTGAATTAGACCGCGTAGCCGGAGAGCCATTAGATGTGTTAGTAAATGGCACGTTGATTGCTCATGGTGAAGTAGTAGTAGTCAACGATAAATTTGGTATTCGATTAACTGATGTTATTAGCCAACTGGAACGAATTAAAAAGCTTAGATAAGCAAACCTCTTTTAAAACAAGGGCTTGGATGTATCTAAGCCCTCTGTTTTTAGCCTCTAACTCAGCGTTTGCTGAGGCTAAAACCCTTTCTGATACCACTTCAATAGTGTCAATTTTTCTATCCTTGTTGCTCGTCATTGGGGTGGTTTTTATGCTGGCATTCATTATGCGACGGTTTAATGTCACTGGTGGCAGCACAGGTCAGCTAAAAGTAGTCGCTTCTCTGGCGGCAGGTACTAAAGAGCGCATATTAGTCATTGAAGTCGGTGACGAGCAGCACCTGATTGGTGTGACAGCACAAAATATTAATCATTTGGCTAAACTCGATACGCTTATCACAACCGATAAAGCACCATCTGGTGAACTCTTCAAAGATAAACTCAGCCTATTTATGGCCGGTAAATTACAGCCTAACGCCAACTCTGGCGCAAAAAAAGGTGTGGGAGCACGAGATGAATAAAGTATGTTGGTTTTTATTTGCTGTATTGCTGCTGGCGATACCAGGTTGGGCTTTAGCTGAGCCGGGGATCCCTGCATTAACCATGACTGAAAATGCCGATGGTTCCCAGGATTACACCATGACGTTACAAGTTGTGGCCATTATGACGGCGCTAAGCTTACTACCCGCCTTCATCATGATGATGACTTCGTTTACCCGTATCATTATTGTGTTATCGATTCTGCGTCAAGCGATTGGCTTACAACAGTCACCATCTAATCAAATTCTGATTGGTGTTAGTTTGTTTTTGTCGATGTTTATCATGGCGCCGGTTTTTGAAAAAATTAATGAAACCGCATTGCAGCCGTATTTAAGTGAGCAAATTACCTCAATTCAAGCTTATGAGTTAGCTAAGGAGCCCTTGCGAGGGTTTATGTTGGCGCAAACCCGGGTCAAAGATTTAGAAACATTTGTGGAAATAGGCGGTTACGAAGACAGATTTCAGGAGCCCGCTGACGTGCCGATGAATGTTCTGATCCCAGCATTTGTCACCAGTGAATTAAAAACCGCTTTTCAAATTGGTTTTATGTTGTTTATCCCGTTTCTGATTTTAGATCTTGTGGTGGCCTCTATTTTGATGGCAATGGGCATGATGATGTTGTCGCCGATGATAGTATCTCTGCCGTTTAAATTAATGTTGTTTGTTATGGTCGATGGCTGGAATTTGATTTTCGGTACATTGGCCAATAGCTTCGGAATGGGGACGTAGCCATGGCACCAGAGGTTTTTGTCGACATCCTAAAAGAAGCCCTGAATATGGTAATATTGCTGGTTTCGGCGATCATTTTACCCAGTTTGTTTGTTGGCCTGATTGTGGCTGTGTTTCAGGCCGCTACCTCAATCAATGAACAAACCATGAGTTTTTTGCCACGATTAATTGTCACTTTATTGGCGCTCAGTTGGGGCGGGCACTGGTTCGTACAACAGCTAATGGATTTTACCTTTACTATGGTTGAACGAATTCCAGAAGTGGTTGGTTAACATGGAGTTCTCGGCCGACACCATTACCCAGTTTATGGGGGACATGTTGCTGCCTTTCATGCGGATCTCTGGCATGTTGGCGACTATGGTTGGCTTGAGCGCTAAAACGGTACCAACCACGGTACGCGCATTACTGACTCTATTTATTACTCTTATTATTCTTCCTGTTATCCCTCCGGTTCCCGTGGCTGAGATCTTTTCAGTAAGTACCTTTGTCTTGGTTATTCAGCAACTTATTATTGGGATTTCATTGGGATTTATTTCAACCATGGTGCTCAACACGTTTGTATTAGCTGGGCAAGTTGTCGCTATGCAAACTGGGCTAGGATTTGCGTCTATTGTTGACCCGGTAAATGGTATCAATGTCCCTGCGGTGGGACAGTTTTATCTAATACTGGCGACCTTACTTTTTTGGGCGCTGGATGGTCATTTAGCGATGATCCGCATGGTGGTCATGAGTTTTACTGCCTTTCCTGTAGGAGAAGCGTGGTTGCAACCCGAACAGTTTAGGGAGATTGCACACTGGGCGGGGTGGATGTTTATTTCAGCGGTGACCTTATCTTTGGCGCCGATTGTGTCTTTATTGATTGTCAACTTGGCGTTTGGCGTAATGACAAAAGCTGCGCCACAGTTAAATATATTCAGTTTGGGCTTCAGTATTGCCCAGATCATGGGCTTAGTGATCATTTGGATCACCATGGACAATTTCACTCATCATTTTGAAGTGCAATGGGACAGGGCGCAGCAAATGATGTGTCAGCTCGTTAACGTGTGCCCTTAAAGGAGGCGGATATCCATGTCTGATGCAAATGAAAAAACAGAAGACCCCACGGCCAAAAAAACTACCGACTCCAGAAAGAAGGGCCAAGTTGCACGCTCAAAAGAACTATCAACTGCACTGGTTCTGGTTTTTAGCGCCGCTGCATTTATTATGATGGGAGGACAAATTGCCAAAGCGTTATATCTTGTGACTCTGCGTATGTTTACTTTATCCCGTGATGAAACCTATGACTTTACGCATATGTTTCAAGCGTGGGGGTTTGCTATCGAAACCGTAAGTGGACCCGTTATGTTGTATATGGTGATTATTACAGCGGCGGGCATTTACGGTAATATTGCCTTAGGTGGCTATAACTTTACGTGGCAAGGCGCGGCCCCTAAGGCAAGTAAGCTCAACCCGCTAGCTGGGTTAAAACGTATGTTCGGCATGAATGGTTTAGTTGAGCTGTTAAAAGCGATTGCTAAAGTTGTCGTTATCATGGGTATGGCATATGTGGCTATGTTGGTTTTTAAAGATGAAGCGCTGCATCTGGATTTAGAGCTATACCCACAGAATTTATTCCACGCCATGGATTTAATTTCTTGGGCGTTTCTTATGATGTGTTGTGCGCTTATCCCTATTGCCGCGTTAGACGTGCCTTATCAAAGCTATAAGCACAATAAAGAAATGAAAATGTCTAAACAGGAAGTGAAAGACGAAAATAAAAATGCTGAGGGTGACCCTCAAGTTAAGAACCGTATCCGCAGATTGCAATTTCAAGCTGCAGCAAACCGTATGATGCAGGAAGTGCCGACCGCGGATGTGATTGTCACTAACCCAACACATTATTCCATCGCGTTAAAGTACGACCAACAAGGTACCCGTGCTCCAGTGCTGGTGGCTAAAGGGGTAGATGAAATGGCCATGCATATTCGTAAAATCGCTGATGCTCACGAGGTGCCGATTGTTGCTTCGCCTATGCTGGCCCGCGCAATTTACTACTCCACTGAAGTGGAATCCGAGATACCGGCTAAGTTGTTTATGGCCGTAGCTCAGATATTGGCATATGTATTCCAGTTAAAAGCCTATAAGAACGGTAAAGGAAAGCGACCAAAATCTGTTCCGAAAAACTTGCCAATCCCCTATGAATTAAGACGTTAGGGATATATTCACACTAATTTCGGTATCTGCAGATGAATAGTTTACGTTAGTTGGCGCGTTAGTTGCTTTACTAGATGAAACGTCCGTTAGGTGTCAAAAATTCGCGCTATGCAACTTACAGCTTATCTTAATCGTTTCGACAAAAAACAATTCCAGTCAGCATTGACAGGGCTGGGTGCACCGCTAGTTTTATTGGCTATTATGGGTATGATTATTTTACCCATGCCGGCCTTTCTGCTCGACGTACTGTTTAGTTTTAATATAGCCCTATCCTTAGTCATTATTCTGGTCTCGGTCTTTACTAAAAAACCGGTAGATTTTGGTATTTTCCCACTGGTTCTGCTAATCGCGACGGTTCTGCGTTTAGCCTTAAACGTTGCCTCAACTCGTATTGTGCTTCTTGAGGGCCATGAAGGCGGTGACGCAGCAGGTAAGGTTATTGAGGCATTCGGTGAAGTGGTTATCGGTGGTAACTATGCTGTGGGTATTGTCGTATTTGCCATTTTGCTGATTATCAACTTTAAAGTAGTCACCGCGGGTGCGGGGCGTATATCTGAAGTGAGTGCTCGTTTTACCCTTGATGCAATGCCCGGTAAACAAATGGCAATCGATGCTGATTTGAACGCAGGCTTTATCGATCAGGATGAAGCGCGCAAACGCCGCTTTGAAGTTACCAGTGAGGCTGATTTTTACGGTTCAATGGATGGTGCATCAAAGTTTGTGAAAGGCGATGCGGTAGCGGGTTTATTCATTATGCTGATTAACATTGTAGGTGGTTTGTTTATCGGTATTTTTCAACACGATCTAGCCTTTGGTCAAGCGGTCGAAATCTATACTCTACTTACCATTGGTGATGGCCTTGTTGCGCAAATTCCGTCGTTACTGCTATCTGTCGCTACTGCGATCATAGTAACCCGAGAAAACGATTCCCAAGAAATGGGACAAGAATTAACGCGTCAATTAGGTAATCGCAAGGCGCTATATATTACCAGCGGTATTTTGTTTGTGATGGGAATTGTGCCCGGTATGCCACATGTTGCTTTTCTCGGGTTTAGTGCGTTAGTGGGCGGTTATGCTTATTACCAATACTGGAATGAGCAGAAACTTGCTTCTCAACCAGAAGTACTTTCTCCAACGCCTGAGCGTAACAATGCGCAACCCGCGGAAATTAAAGAACTTGGTTGGGATGATGTACAACACGTTGACACCATTGGTCTTGAGGTAGGGTATCGATTGATACCCTTGGTTGATAAATCTCAAAGCGGCGAATTATTGACGCGCATAAAAGGGGTACGTAAGAAATTATCCCAAGAACTAGGATTTCTTATCCCGCCTGTGCATATTCGTGACAATTTGGATTTAAGCCCAAATAATTACACGATATCTATGTTAGGTGTATCTGTTGGCGAGGCTGAAATTAGTCATGATGATGAGTTAGCGATTAATCCAGGTCAGGTCTTTGGCAAATTGGATGGTACGGTTACAAAAGATCCTGCATTTGGCTTAGACGCAGTGTGGATACGAGCGAATCAGCGTGAACATGCACAAACCTTAGGCTATACAGTCGTTGATAGCGCCACCGTTGTGGCTACCCATTTGAGCCAGTTGCTGACCAATAATGCCTATCAGTTATTAGGTCACGAGGAAGTACAGCAACTGCTGGATATTCTCGCCAAGCAAAGTCCTAAATTAGTTGAAGGCTTAGTGCCTGATATTCTGTCACTGAGTACTGTCGTGAAAGTACTGCAGACCTTGTTGTATGAAGGTGTACCGATCCGTGACTTACGCACCATAGTGCAAACATTGTGTGAGTATGGTCCAAAAAGTCAGGATCCTGATGTATTGGTATCAGCGCTGCGTATTTCCCTTAAACGGTTAATCATTCAAGAAATTAACGGCGGCCAGGCTGAGTTACCAGTCATAACTTTGGCGCCAGAGTTGGAACAGATGTTGCACCAGTCTCTTCAAGCGGGTGGTGGAGATGGCGCAGGCATCGAACCTGGTTTAGCAGAACGTTTACAAAAGTCGCTAAATGACGCATCACAACAGCAAGAATTAGCCGGCGAGCCTGCCGTATTGTTAACGTCAGGTATGTTACGCCCAGTGTTATCACGCTTCTTGAAGCACGCAGTACAAGGTTTACATGTGTTGTCGTATCAAGAAATACCAGATGATAAACAAATTAAAATAGTCAGTGCGGTGGGTCAATAGTCCGTCACCAGATGTCAGTAGCAAGGGGTAGATTGTGAAAATTAGACGCTTTTATGGCAAAGACATGCGCGAAGCATTGAAACAAGTCAAAGATGAGTTGGGCGATGATGCTGTCATCATGTCCAATAAAAAGCTTAATGACGGGGTGGAGATTGTCGCAGCATATGACAAAGAGCCTACGATAAGCACGAAACGCACAGCCCCTGTGACAACATCCGCGCCTAAGCAACGAGTTTCTTCTACCCCGACGCTTAGTGAAATAATCGGCGACAGTGGACCGGATAGTCTACGTGCCTTGCTAGAAAAGCAGATACACGCTAAAGAAGCGTCATCTCAAAGTACGCAAAGCGCACCTGAAGGCCCTAAACCTCAGGGTGTTAATGGTCAGTCGCATGCAGTTAAACCTCAACAAACGCCGCAAATGTCGGCCTCTCACGCGCCGCAGCAGAATGATGCGCTAAATGAGATGCGTCAAGAACTGGCTTCTTTACGTAATGTTTTACAATTTCAAGTTGCCGGCCTGTTACAACAAGATAAAGGCCGAAATCATCCCTTACACGGCTATTTAACCAATAAGCTGCAGAAAATGGGTATAAGCCAAGCATTGGCCAATGAAGTGGTATCCTATACACCTGCGCAAACGGACGAACGTCAAGCGTGGTTATTTTTACTTAGATTGTTAGCAAATCGTATTCAAATAGAAGAAAGTAACTTATTGATGACCGGAGGCATTGCTGTTTTAATGGGGCCAACGGGTACAGGTAAAACGACCACAGTCGCAAAATTAGCTGCTCAGGCCGCCCAAAAATACGGTGCAGAGAATGTGGGTTTGATTACTATCGACAGTTATCGAATTGCCGCTTACGAACAAATATCCACCTATGCACGCATTATTGGCTGTTCGGTTAAAAAAGCACAAAATGCTGAAGAGTTGTCCGATTTATTATTCCAGTTCAGAAATAAGCGTCTCATATTGATTGATACTGCGGGATTTGGACAAAGAGATGTTAGACTGATCAAACAGTTAGAAACGTTGAAGCAAAGTACCACGGCAAATATCAGAAGCTATTTGGTCATGCAGGCAAATTGCCAGTACCAAGTTATGCAGCAAACGATATCAGCTTACAAACAGATTTCTTTACAGGGTTGTATTTTCACCAAATTAGATGAATGCTACAGTCTTGGAGAGGCGATTAGTGCGGCCATCGAGCACAAATTGCCCGTGAGTTTTATAACCGATGGTCAAAAGGTTCCGGAAGATTTAAAAGTGGCTGATGCAAAATTTTTGATAACCAGTGCCGCCAAGCTTTATAAAAAGCATGTATTAATTCATACTAGTGACAATTCACTAAATAACGCAGCAGTGGCAGTATGATTGAGGATCAAGCGAGTAGCTTAAGAAGAATGAATCAATCGCGATTAATCAAAGTTATCGCCGTAACCGGCGGTAAGGGCGGGGTGGGTAAAACCAACGTGACTTTGAATACCGCAATCTCTATGGCCCAACAGGGTAAGAGAGTGATGGTATTGGACGGGGATTTAGGTTTAGCTAACGTTGATGTGTTACTTGGCTTACGTGTAGTGAAAAATCTTTCTCACGTGTTGTCTGGGGAGTGCACCTTAGATGAAGTGCTAGTCGAAGGCCCATACGGAATTAAAATTGCTCCGGCTACCTCTGGCAGTCAATCTATGACCGAATTAACCCCTACAGAACACGCAGGCTTAATTAGAGCTTTCAGTGAACTGCGTTCGCAAATCGATGTATTGATTGTTGATACCGCGGCGGGTATTTCAGACATGGTTTTGAGTTTCTCGCGAGCTTCCCAAGATATATTAGTGGTTGTGTGTGATGAGCCCACATCATTAACTGATGCCTACGCGTTAATTAAAATTCTTAATAAAGAGCACGGTGTATTTCGTTTTAAAATTGTCGCCAACATGGTGCGCAATATGCGAGAAGGCCAAGAGCTATTTAATAAATTAACGAAAGTGACTAATCGTTTCTTAGACGTCGCGTTAGAATTGGTTGCAACTATCCCGTTTGACGAGAATATTCGCAAATCTGTGCGCAAGCAAAAAGCGATTGTCGAGGCTTACCCTACGTCTCCTGCAGCGATAGCCATTAAAAAGTTAGCGCAACAAGCTGGTAGTTGGCCAGTACCGTCACAACCTGGCGGGCACTTGGAGTTTTTCCTTGAACAGCTTATTGTCAAAAAAGCCATGGGCGACATTCGGTGAATAGCAAAGCGTCTGCATATCAGCAGTTAGATGATCGTAATGCCTTAGTTGAACGCCATGCGCCTCTGGTTAAACGTATTGCTCATCATTTGATAGCACGCTTGCCAGCCAGTGTACTGGTTGATGATTTAATTCAGGCCGGCATGATTGGTTTGCTTGAAGCTTCGCGTAATTTTGACGGTACCAAAGGCGCGAGTTTTGAGACTTTTGCTGGTATTCGTATACGCGGGTCAATGCTGGATGAAATTCGTAAAGGGGATTGGACACCTCGTTCTGTTCACAAAAACGGTCGTGCTATTACTGATGCGATCAATAAAGTTGAGCGAGAAACGGGACGGGATGCCCGAGACGTCGATATAGCCAAAAAGCTGGATGTAAGTTTAGATCAGTATCATCAGATGCTTGGTGAAGTCAATGCGGGTAAAATTATTGGCATGGAAGATTTAGGGGTGACCGAAGATGTGGTGACCACTGAACAAACCAAAGGATCGGATACTCCGTTTGAAGATTTACTACAAGGATCCTTTCAAAAGGCCTTAGCCCATGCAATTACCACCTTACCGGAACGTGAAGCGATTGTATTATCTCTGTATTATGATGAGGAATTAAATTTACGCGAAATAGGCGAAGTATTAGACGTGAGTGAGTCACGTGTCAGTCAAATCCACAGCCAAGCGATGCTTAAACTAAAAAGTAAAATGCAGACTTGGCGTATTGAAGAATAATGCAATAAGGTATTTTGCAATTTTGCCCTGAGCGGAGATTATTTTGAACAAAAATATGAAAATTTTGGTTGTTGATGACTTTTCGACAATGCGTCGTATTATCAAGAACTTATTAAAGGATTTAGGTTTTACTAACATTCAAGAAGCTGATGACGGAAGCACAGCGTTGCCTATGCTTCAACAAGGTGATTTTGATTTTGTGGTAACAGACTGGAATATGCCAGGAATGCAAGGGATTGATTTATTACGAGCGATCCGCGCAGATGAAAACCTAAAACACACCCCAGTATTAATGGTTACTGCTGAAGCTAAAAAAGAACAAATCGTTGCCGCTGCGCAAGCTGGTGTGAATGGATACGTTATCAAACCATTCACCGCTGCAACCCTTAAAGAGAAGTTAGCCAAAATCTTTGAACGTTTAGGTTAACTCAGGCTTTTCTGAACTAAAAGGAAGGCCATATGACCTCAAGTTCTGCCCCCATGTCGTTGGACGATGCAAAGCAATTAGTTGTCATGCTGGAAAGTGGTGACAACCAAGGCGCGCAACAGTTACTCGACAAAGTGAATGATACTAATTCGGTAGAATTGTTTGAAGAGGTGGGTAAACTAACTCGCCAACTTCATGATTCGCTTAATAATTTTCAATTTGACGAGCGTATAGCTAACTTAGCGAATGAAGAAATTCCTGATGCTAAGACGCGTCTCACTTATGTGATTGAAACTACTGAGCAAGCAGCTAATCGCACGATGGATTTGGTCGATAACTGCATGCCTATTGCGACTAAACTTAACTCGGAAATCAATGCCATTTTACCTGAATGGAAAAAATTATTGAGTCGCCAGTTAGCGCTGGGAGAATTTAATGTTTTATGTCGACGTCTGGATACATTTTTAGAAGAAGGCGAAGCCGAGTCAGGTAAACTAAATGAGTTTCTCACTGAAATGCTACTTGCCCAAGGTTATCAAGATATTACAGGTCAGGTCATTCGCCGCGTCATTGAGTTGGTGAAGGAAGTGGAAGATAGCTTAGTACACATGCTTACCATGTTCGGTGAAACGGAATCGCTGAAAATAACTCATATATCTGATAAACAAGCCGATAGTGTAAAAGCGGAAGGCCCGATTCTCGATGCCGCTAACCGTGACGACGTCGCATCTGACCAAGATGATGTTGATGACTTACTCTCAAGTTTAGGATTTTAGAGGCGTTAGAATATGGCGTTTGATGTTGACGAGGAAATTCTTCAAGACTTTTTAGTTGAAGCTGGTGAAATATTAGAACAGCTTCAAGAACAACTCGTCGAATTGGAAAACAACCCGCAAGACGCAGATCTGCTCAATGCTATTTTTCGTGGCTATCATACGGTAAAAGGTGGCGCCGGCTTTCTTTCGTTGACGGAATTGGTGGATATTTGCCACGGCGCTGAAAACGTATTTGACGTCATGCGCAACGGTCAACGCTCGTTAACGCCGGAGTTGATGGACATTATTCTACAAGCTACTGACGAAGTTGTGGGCATGTTTGAAGATGTTAAAACCAAAAAGCCCCTTGTTGCAGCTTCGCAAAATTTACTTGATACCCTGCATCGTCTCAGCAAACCTGAGTCTAAAGATGAAGTACCACAAGTCACGCAAGCTGAAACAACGTCTGGGAGTGCAGCAAAATCAAGCTCTGACGATTTCGATGAATCTGAATTCGAAGCGCTGCTAGATGAATTACATGGCAAAGGCAACCCCGTAGCGGTTACTTCTTCGAGTCTCGTTGCAGAGGCTGCTAACACAGCAGATGATGACGGCGATATAAGTGACGATGATTTCGAAGCTTTACTTGATCAACTTCATGGCGAGGGACAATTTAGTGGCGGACAAGTCACACCGACTGCGGCAAGTAAAGCGCCGCCCGTGATTACATCTTCCGCTGATGGTGAAGACATCAGCGACGACGAGTTTGAAGCCTTACTTGATCAACTGCATGGCAAAGGGCAAGCACCTGCGGTGAAAGCAAACACATCTGCGACACCCGTAGCGCCGAGCTCTGCAGAGAATGATCAGCTAAAGCAACCAGACAAAGTGGTTAATAATAGCGAGGAAGATAATACAGCTAGTACGTCGTCTGTGGCACCGCCTCAAGCGAGTGTACCTTCTATCTCGCCAATCCAAGCCAGTGCTCCAGTTAAAAGTGCCGCGCCTATCCCAAGTATGGTTGCGCCGACACAACGCGAAGAAAAGCGCCCATCGGTACCCCAAGCAGAAACAACGGTGCGTGTGGATACAAAGCGCCTAGATCAAATTATGAATATGGTCGGTGAGTTGGTGTTGGTACGCAATCGTTTGCTTAGCCTAGGGCTAACGGTAAACGATGAGAGTATGTCTAAAGCGATTGCCAATCTCGATGTGGTAACAGGCGATTTGCAAGGCGCGGTGATGAAAACCCGAATGCAGCCCATTAAAAAGGTGTTTGGTCGTTTCCCTCGGGTTGTTCGAGATTTGGCTCGTACCTTGAAAAAGGAAATTACCCTAGAGCTTGAAGGGGAGGACACTGATTTAGATAAGAACTTAGTTGAAGCACTAGCCGACCCTTTGGTGCATTTGGTGCGCAACTCAGTGGATCACGGTATTGAAATGCCTGCTGATAGAATCGCTGCCGGTAAGCCATCCTTAGGTACGGTAAAATTAACCGCATCCCAAGAAGGGGATCATATTTTACTGAGCATAATAGATGATGGCAAAGGTATGGATCCGGATAAACTCAAAGAGATCGCTATCTCTCGAGGCGTGTTAGATGCTGATGCCGCTGCGCGCATGACGGATGAAGAAGCTTTTAATTTGATTTTTGCGCCAGGCTTTTCTACTAAAACAGAAATATCTGAAGTGTCAGGCCGTGGTGTTGGCATGGACGTGGTTAAAACTAAGATTAACCAATTAAACGGTACGGTTAATATTGACTCCGTGCTGGGCAAAGGAACAACATTAGAAATTAAAGTGCCGTTAACTCTCGCTATTTTACCCACGTTAATGATAGTGGTTGGCGATCAGACATTTGCTTTGCCTTTAGGCTCGGTAAACGAAATTATTAATATGGATATGAGTAAAACCAATACGGTTGATGGTCAGTTGACTAAAATTGTGCGTTCTAAAGCCATACCATTATTTTATTTACGTGAGTGGTTGGTGCGTAAAAATGCTAAGCCTATACCGTTAGACCGCTCCAAAGGGCATGTGGTTGTGGTGAAAATTGGTACACAACAACTTGGTTTTGTGGTGGATGCACTCATAGGGCAGGAAGAAGTGGTGATTAAACCACTTGATGAACTGCTTCAAGGTACGCCTGGTATGGCGGGAGCAACGATTACTAGTGATGGTGGTATCGCGTTAATTTTAGACGTTCCTGGGTTACTGAAGCATTATGCTAAGAAAAAGTCCGATGCTATTCGGCAAGCGCGATAACCTCGAGGTTTTGATAAAACATACATGGCTTACAAGATATTAGTAGTTGATGATTCGATTTTTTTTAGGCGCCGTGTAAAAGAAATTTTAGAGCAAGACCCCAGTTTAGAGGTAGTTGGTGAAGCTCGAAACGGACAAGAAGCGGTTGATATGGTTATGCAACTGAATCCGGATGTGGTGACCATGGACGTGGAAATGCCTGTGATGGATGGTATAACAGCCGTCAAAAAAATCATGGCACGTAAACCTGTTCCGATCATTATGTTTTCTTCTCTGACGTTAGAGGGCGCTAAAGCGACATTGGACGCATTAGATGCAGGTGCAATGGATTTTTTACCAAAAAAATTCGAAGATATTGCCGCTAATCGTCAAGATGCTGTTGCGTTGTTACAGTCGCGAGTCAAAGGCCTGTGCCGCAAGCAGCATGGTTTTCGCCCTGCTGCTTCGCGCGTAGCCCCACCTAAAGCTATTTTGTTTAATAAACCAGTCAGTCGAAACCTCGCCAATCGTTCGTCTCAATCCACAAGTACGGCTTCGGTGTCGACACCGGTTTACCATTCGTCGTCTGCAGGGCTGCCTTCTGGCAAAAAATATCGCTGCTTGGCCATAGGTACATCCACGGGTGGGCCTGTTGCTCTGCAGAAAGTGTTAACCAATATTCCCCAGCATTTCCCTTATCCTATTTTCATTGTCCAGCATATGCCAGGTGCTTTTACGCGAGCGTTTGCTGAACGGCTTAATCAAGTCTCTAAGTTAACTGTAAAAGAAGCCCGAAATGGTGAAGCCGTAGAGGCGGGTGTGGCTTACCTCGCGCCTGGCGGTCGGCAAATGACCGTGCAAGGTGACAGTCAAAGGGCGACATTCAGAGTTTATGATACGTCAGACGGTGCCGATATATTATATAAACCCAGTGTGGATATTACGTTTGAGTCTCTTGCCAAAGTTTATCAAGGGGATGTACTTGGTATTATTCTTACCGGCATGGGTGCTGACGGAAAACTCGGTGCTGAGAAGCTGAAAAAATATGGGGCGAAAATTTGGGCTCAAGATGAGCTAAGCTCTGTGGTATATGGTATGCCACAAGCAGTGATGTCGTCAGGTATCGCAGAGAGAGAGTTTTCCATTGATTCGTTTGAAAACAGTATTTTAAAAGAAATGGTGTAAACCTTTATCTCAATTCAGTTTTTGGAAATAATGCGTATATTAATCAGCAAACCACTAAAAGGTAATTAACGTGAAGGTGTGGACCGTTGCAAATCAAAAAGGGGGGGTCGGGAAAACCACGACTACTGTCACCCTTGGTGGTTTGTTAGCCGAGCGAGGAGCAAAAGTGATTTTAGTCGACACTGATCCTCATGCATCTATGAGTTATTATTTTGGAATAGATTCTGACGATTTGTCCCACAGTTTATATGACGTGTTTGTTGATGATAAACCCTTGGATAAAGAGGCCGTTTTAGATTGTCTATGCTCGACCAAACTTGATTCGCTATTTATTTTACCCGCAAGTATGGCGCTGGCGACATTGGATCGTAAGCTTGGTAATCAAAGTGGCATGGGACTGATTTTGAAAAAAGCACTCGCCTTGATAGATGATGAATTTGAATATGCACTTATCGATTGCCCACCCGTGCTTGGCGTACTTATGGTCAATGCATTAGCAGCATCCACTCGTGTTGTGATACCAGTGCAAACCGAGTTTTTGGCACTAAAGGGGCTAGAGCGAATGCTGGATTCCCTGCAGATTATGCAACAATCTTTGCGTAAAGAATTTTGTTACACCATAGTGCCTACTATGTTTGATAAGCGTGTTAAGGCGGCGATAGGGGCTTATCATACTTTGCGCGAAACACATGGTGATAAAGTTTGGCAAGGGTTGATCCCGATTGATACAAAATTTCGCGATGCTAGTGCAAACCATGCACTGCCATCTATTCATGCGCCAAAGGCGCGGGGGGTTTTAGCTTATACCAGCCTGCTGCGCCATTTACGTTTGTTAGAGGTGGCGAAATGAGTAAAAAAATCGTTGGTAAAAAAGACGTGATGGAAGAATACCTATCTTCCTTACTCACCGAAGACGTCGCTCAAAAGGAACCGCTCGAACAAGTTAGTCGGTTATTGGACTCAGCGTCAGTATTACTTTCTGATATGCCTGAGGCGAATGACATAACACAAGAGCAAACCGTCAGTTACAACATGCGCAGGGAGCGTCCGCAAGAGCAAGTTGGCCAGGCTGATGATGATCTTTCTCTTCCAGCGGAACCTGAGCTCGTCCCTGAAGCTCAAGCGTCCATAGATGCAGCGGCTAATTTAGCAGCTCAAGATACAGGGATGTATACACAACCCTTTCAGGCTCTTATTTTCGAAGTGGCGGGATTATCTTTAGCATTACCGCTAACTGAGTTAGGGGGGATACATCAACTAGCAGACGTCACGCCGCTCATCGGTAAGCCCAAGTGGTTCAAAGGTGTCATGTTACATCGTGATGAAAAAATGAACGTGGTGGATACCGCGATGTGGGTCATGCCCGATAAATGTAATGAACAACTAGCTGATTCGGCAACAAATAAATACCTGATCATGTTAGATGATAGTGGATGGGGGTTGGCTTGTGAACGTATTATTGACACTGTCACGTTGCAACCGGATGATGTGAAATGGCGCAAGTTTGATGGTAAACGTACTTGGCTAAGCGGCATGGTAAAGAAAAAAATGTGTGCCCTGGTAAATGTGAAGCAACTTATTCGATTGCTACACCAGGGTATGAATAGTAATGACAACTAGCAAAATGATGCTGGAGTAAAAAAGATGACGGATGAAAGAACATCAAGTAGTGCACCTTCTGACCGCAACGATGAAGTATTACAGTGGGTAACCTACAAGTTAGGTGAAGAGACCTACGGCATTAACGTTATGCAAGTGCAGGAAGTTTTACGCCACACCGAAATTGCGCCAGTCCCGGGTGCACCTGACTATGTGCTAGGTATTATCAATCTTCGTGGAAACGTGGTGACTGTTATTGATACCCGTTCTCGTTTTGGATTAGAGCCAACGGAGGTGACCGACAGCACACGTATCGTGATCATTGAATCTGAAGAGCAGGTGGTGGGAATATTAGTTGATAGTGTTGCTGAAGTCGTTTATTTACGTTCGTCAGAGATCGAAAGCGCACCTAATGTCGGTACAGAAGAAAGTGCTAAGTTTATTCAGGGCGTTAGTAATCGTGATGGTCAGCTGTTGATTTTGGTTGATCTAAACAAGCTGTTGAGCGATGAAGAGTGGGAAGAGCTAACGAATATTTAGTTCGTTACGTTCCCCGTTAACTTTACTGGACGCAAATGTGGAAATAAGTCATCTAATATATTTGGTTATTGTGATTGCTATCGTATTATTCATTGGTGTTTGTTCTGTTCTGGCAAAGCGTATTTCGCTGCTACGTGCAGAGTGTCAGCAACAGCAAGCCCAGTTGAGCGTATTGCAAGAACAGCTTTTGGCGAACCAACAAGAGCTGCAAGAAGTACGTGTTGGTAGTATCGGCATGGGAGATAAAATTAAAGCTTTGGTTACCATGGTTAAACAAACTGCGACTCAGCAAGAGCAGCTCGCCAACCAGGATCCGCAAAGTCGTCTGTATCAACAAGCGGCTAAGCTAGTTGCAGGTGGTTATTCTGTAGAGGAATTGATGCGTGAATGTGATATGCCTAAAGCAGAAGCCGAGCTGATTTATAATCTTCATAAAGGTTAACCATATTTTTTCTTGCTAGTTAGCTCTGGGCTATTAGGATGTAGTGCAATCCGTTTATCCTGCGAGCTTTGACATCGCTTCTTACCTAAAGCGGAGCGCCCCTTCATCATCTACCTTCTCAATCAAAATTCACCCTCAGTTTTCAATTTCTACCGGTAACCGTCAGTTTTTGCTTGGTGGCAGATGCCTCAGTAAGGAGCGACGACAGTATTTTACATTACGAAATATGTAAAATAACCAACAAATTAAAATATCAGTTTGCCTTTGAGCGAGAAGTGGCTGCGGACCTTCATATACTTTGTAAGTTCGCTTTAATAAGCTATTAAGGCATTTGACAAAAAAATTTTAAGGAGCTGGTTAAGCTTCTACGGCAATAAATCAACCCCAAAGCTCTTAACCACCAGTGCGAAGAGCCAAAAACAAATTACGGTGATCACAGCACTGATAATCAGTGACTGCCAGAAGCCAAACTTTTGTAGCAACATCGGAAATAGCAAAAACATCGGAAGTGTTGGCACTACATACCAGAACGTATACCATGCGTGATTGGCTATTTTTTCCATTGGTTGCCTCTCAACGTGAAGCCAAATCATTGCCAGAATAGTGACAAGGGGTAATGCCACTATTAGCGCCCCTAGTTTGTCACTTTTTTTTGCGATTTCTGATACAGCCACCACAATTGTTGCGGTGATCAGATATTTCGTTATTAACCATCCCATAGTATGCCTTTTTATTGTTAGATATAAAAACCGATTGCCTGTCGGTTTTTATTCTGCCACTATAATGCCCATTATGCGAAGAGAAATATGTCATGCAATTAGGCGAATTGGAAAAACTGGTGCTGCAATACCTGTGGTCAGAAAAAGTGGCTGATGCAAAACAAGTCCATAGTGTCCTTGGTCAGACTCGGGCCAATTCACTGAATACTATCCAAAGTACGTTGGATAGACTGTTTAAAAAAGGGTTGTTAAGTCGAACTAAACAAGGCCATGCCCATTTATATCGCACCAAGGTTAATCGGGAAGCCTTACTCGCCAAATTAATCACCAATGTCACCAGTGATTTTGTTGAGCAAGGTGAACATAGTCTGATTGCGGCCTTTAGTTCAGCTTCTGCAAATCTGGATGATGCTCAATTAGACAAGCTGGAACAGCTCATAGAGCAACAACGAAAACTGCGCAGAGGGTAACCATAAATATGTTAGTGGGAAGTTTGGCTATTACTCTGAATCTAATGAGTGTGGCGTTGCTGGCATTTTTTATTGGCGTGGTGGTGCTGTCAGTATCGGCTCCCTTGTGTTTCTCAAAACTGAGCCATTTCACTTTCCGTATCCGCAAGTTAGCCCTGTGGTTGCTGGCCACGGGACCTTGGTGGATAGGGGCAATTTGTGTCGCAATATTTTGGCCTCGGCTGGAAGGAGGTATGTCTGCATCTTGGATTGCAAACTTCGCTCACTGGCATCATGCAGATTTGTTCACGTTCACTAGCTGGCATGGTTTGACATTGTTAGTGTGCAGCTTAATTTTGACTTGGATGTTGGTTGTTATTGCCATCCAGAGCCGAAAAAAATCACTTTCCATGGACAATTTGCTTGAGCTTTGTGACACCAATGAAATGCCCAATCACAATAGTCACCAGGTTTATTCCCTCCAGTTAACTATTCCGACAGCGTTTACATCTGGGCTACTGTCACCGAAGGTTTACTTAACCACCGCCTTGCAAAAACAAGTGGATCAGCAAGAGCTAGATATTATCATCCAGCACGAACTTGCTCATGTGCGAGCTTATGATCCTTTGTTTAAAATGATCTTTGCACTGTTTTGCCGTTTTTACCCAAAGTCCGTCAATAATATTTTAATGCAGCACTACAGCCTTTTAACAGAACAGATGGCTGATCATGCCGTTACACATTTTCATGACAGTCTGGATGTAGCACAAACTTTAATAAACGTGGCTAAGTTGCAGCAAAAACTCCCTATCAATTGCGATGGCATGCAACTCAGTTACTTTGCCAATGAACAAATTAGCCAGCGGGTCTACAGGCTAGTTTCGCCATTAGAAAAAACACCTGTGTTGGCATTGGTTGTTGCAATAGCCGCATTCATTGGTGCGCCATTATTCGCCGTCTCTACCGTCGATAGTTTCCACCATTTTATTGAAACTTTTTTCACCCACTAAATAAGGATAGGGCATGAAGCTATTTTTTCGAATCAGCGCACCTAAAAAACCGATTGCCAGTCGGTTTTGCGCGGGTTTGCTGAGTCTCTCGCTGGTACTTTCAGCTTCTGCTGAAGTTATCCCTGGATCAGGCCCGGTATTAACCTTGTCGCAAGCTGTTTCCCTAACGTTGCAACAACACCCTGAAATTAATGCCTTTGTGCCTAGATATCGCATGCAGAAAGGTTTGGTTCAACAAGCCAGTGTACGTGAACGTCCGCAGGTTGGGCTTATGATAGAAGATGCGCTGGGTAATGGCGATCATAGTGCGTTGCGCAGTATGCAATCGACTTTGACATTTACTTGGATGCTACAGCAGAAACAGATTGATAGTCGTATCGCCGCAGCAAAATCTCAGACTGGCCAACTTGAGGTAGAGCAGCGGATAGCCTCTTTGGACTTGGCCTCCCATACCGCCAAAAAATTCATTCAAATACTGATAAAAGATGAGCGATTAAAGCTCAATAAAATCGCCCTGCAACAGGCACAGGATGTACACAGTGCCATAAGTAAGCGGGTTGACGCGGGTAAAAGCTCCAATGTTGAAAAATTACAAGCCGAAGCTGAACAGGTGCGCCGTGAACTTGCCATTGAGGATTTGGAACATGAATTAACAGCCAGTTATTATCAATTGACGTCAATGTTGGGGGAGGCTGGTAAAGCCTATCAAGTGAGCGGTAATTTGCTGGCACTGCCCGCTAACCCGTCTGTGGAATCGCAATTAGACAAGCTGAAGAATCAGCCTCTACTGGCCAAGTTTGCCACGCAGCGACGTATTGCTCAGTCGCAAATAGAGGTGGCTCGCATAGAGGCTAAGCCGCAATGGCAATTGTCAGCCGGTGTGCGCCGGTACGAAGCGACGGATGATTTCGGCTTAGTTGCCGGGATCTCAATCCCATGGGGAAATAACAACCGCAACGCTGGCAAGATTGCCGCATTACAAGCACAGCAGGAAGTATTAGCTGATGAAGCCAGTGCTTTGTTACAAAAGCTAGACGCACAACTTTACGTGCTGCTTCAGGAAATGGGGCATTCACGACATGTTATCGACACCATACAGCAACGTATTATACCGCTGTTAGAAAATGCCTTGTCAGATGCGTCTAGTGCCTTCGACATCGGCAAGCTCAATTATACCCAGTGGAACAATGTTCGACAGGAATTGCTGACAGCTAAGTCGCGATTATTAGACGCATATGAAAGTTTGCACCTGCAACATATTGAAATTCAACGCCTGACTGGCTCGTCCATTTCCCAATGAGAAATTTTATGAAGAACAAAAATATCATCTCAGTATTAACAACCACTATTTTGCTGGGGCTGACTTACTTAATATCACCCCTGGTACTAGCGGAATCAGCCCCTGGGGCCTCGCAGGTAGAGCCTGAAAAAGGATCTCACAATGGTCGAATTTTGCGCGACGGTGAGTTTGCCATAGAACTGGCTATCTTTGAAACCGGCGTGCCGCCTGAGTTTCGTGTATGGGTAATGGATAAAGGACAACCGATATCACCAGATAAAGTTGAGCTTAATATCAAGCTCACCCGTCTTGGAGGCGTTGTGGATGACATCCAATTTAATCAGCAAGACGGATTTCTGCGCGGTGATATGGTGATTTACGAGCCGCATTCCTTTGTGGTAACGATTACCGCTAAACATCAGGGTAAAACTCACCACTGGAAATACAACAACTTTGAAGGACGTACCACCATTGAGCAGGCAGTTGCCGATGCGATGGAGATTAAAACTGAAGTCGCCAGTCATGTCACGCTTCACCAAACGTTCCCTGTTTATGGCAGGTTAATGCTGCCACCAGGTGCAAATCGCATCGTTGCGGCGAGGTTTGATGGAGAAATCAAACAACTGCATGTCAAGCAAGGCGATAACGTCAAAAAGGGGCAGTTATTGTTAACCGTCGAAAGTAATGAGAGTTTGAAATCTTTTCAGATCACAGCACCAGTGGAGGGCATCATCACTGCACAAAAAGCGGGTGCCGGTGAGCAAACGGCTGGGCGAACGTTGCTAACGATTAGCAACACCTCTACCTACATTGCACAATTGGCAGTCTATCCCAATGATTACGCAAAAGTAGCAGTAGGAACACCGGTTGCCTTGAGCATTGATGGGTATGCCAGAGAATTTACTGGCAATGTCGCCTATATCGAACCTTCGGTGCGTGATGATCAAGCCAGATTGGTCTGGGTGTATGTTGATAATGAAAAAAGACAGTTATCCACCGGCAGTTTTGTTAAGGCGGAAATTGAATTCGCTACCATTAATGTGCCCTTAGCAGTCAAGCGTGCCGGCTTACAAGCCTTTCGGGATTTTACCGTAGTGTACGCCAAGGTAGATAAGCAATACGAAGTACGGATGCTGGAATTAGGCCGTCAGGATAAAGTGTGGGTAGAAGTCTTAGGTGGGCTGGAGCCTGGCACCGAGTACGTGAGCGAAAATAGTTACATTCTTAAAGCCGACATTGAAAAGTCTGGCGCATCCCACGACCACTAGGAGCACGTAATGTTAGAATCGATTCTACGTTTTTCGATAAAACGCAACCTGCTCATTTTTGTAATGGTATTGGGTTTTGCAGGACTGGGGATATGGAATTTCACCAATCTGCCTATAGACGCAGTACCGGATATTACCAATGTGCAGGTAATGATAAACACCGAAGCCCCTAGTTCTACACCCTTGGAAGTAGAGCAACGAGTGACTTACCCGTTAGAGAACGCCTTAGCCGGGTTACCGGGTCTCACGTACACGCGCTCGGTGTCCCGTTATGGCCTGTCACAAGTTATTGCCATTTTTGATGATGATACCGATGTGTATTTTGCCCGCCAGCTGGTCAATGAACGCTTGTCTGCTGCCCGCGCCGAACTACCCTCAGGATTAGAGCCGCAGCTTGGGCCCATAGCAACGGGGTTGGGCGAGATTTTTATGTTTACTGTGGATGCTGAACCAGGGGCAACCAACGAAGATGGGTCGCCAGTCACACCGATGGATTTACGTACCGTTCACGACTGGACCATTCGCCCACAATTGATGCGCGTACCCGGTGTGGTTGAAGTCAACCCTATCGGCGGGTATGAGCGTGAAATATTGGTCGGCTTTAAGCCTGGCAAATTGTTGGCTTACGGGCTGACACCAGCGGATGTTATCTCGGCGATTGAACAAAATAACAACAACCAAGGAGCAGGTTTTGTAGAGCAAAACGGTGCTCAATGGCTGTTAAGAATGCCTGGCCAGATAGAAGATTTGCAGGCACTTGGTCAAATCCCTTTGCGTAGCATAAACAGTGCTTCGATACGCATTAAAGACGTTGCTGATATCAGCAATGGTAAGGGCCTTAGAAACGGTGCAGCGACACAAAATGGTCGAGAAGTCGTTATGAGCACAGTATTCATGCTCATAGGTGAAAATAGCCGAACTGTTGCAAATGCTGTGGGTGAAAGACTCATAGAAATCAATGCCAGCTTACCTGAGGGAATTGTTGCAACGGCTGTGTATGATCGCACCAAACTGGTTGATAAAACGTTACAAACTGTCACAACCAATCTGCTCGAAGGGGCGTTATTGGTTATTGTTGTTTTGTTTTTGCTGCTGGGCAGTTTTAGGGCTGCGTTCCTTACTGCGCTGGTCATCCCTTTCGCCATGCTTATGACCATTACCGGTATGGTGCAAAGTAATGTTAGCGCTAATCTGATGAGCTTGGGGGCACTGGACTTTGGTCTGCTGGTTGATGGTGCCATCATCATTGTTGAGAACTGTATGCGCCGCCTGAGTCAGGCTGGCTCTGCTAATCAAACTTTAGCTCTGAAAGAGAGGATGGAGTTGGTATTTGAGGCAACACGAGAGGTCATTCGGCCAGCGCTTTTTGGCGTGTTAATTATAACCGCTGTGTATCTGCCCATTTTTGCCCTCGAAGGTGTTGAGGGTAAAATGTTTCATCCTATGGCAATAACGGTCGTCATCGCACTACTGAGCGCCATGTTTCTGTCCATTACCTTTGTTCCAGCCATGATTGCACTGCTGTTTAAAAAACCGGTAAAAGAAAAACGCAATCCTATCATTCGCGGTGCAACAGCCGTTTATCGTCCAGCCCTTGCTTGGGTATTGAAAGGCAGATGGTTAGTAGTGATAGCCGCGAGCTTACTGGTTATCTTGTTTGGTTATCAAGCTACACGCTTAGGTAGCGAGTTTGCACCGGATCTGGATGAAGGTGACATTGCCATGCATGCTTTACGAATTCCTGGTACATCCCTAAGTCAGGCTATAGCGTTGCAAGAGGTACTAGAAGAAAAAATCAAACAAATGCCGGAAGTTGAACGGGTTTTTGCCAAAATAGGCACCGCAGATGTGGCAACAGATGCCGTACCGCCCAGCGTGGCAGATAACTTTATTATCCTGAAACCTCGCGACCAGTGGCCTGATCCTAACAAGTCTAAGGAACAGGTGGTTGAAGAATTAGCCGCTATGGTTGCCCCAGTTCCGGGTAATCGCTATGAATTCCTGCAACCTATCCAAATGCGTTTTAATGAAATTCTTGCGGGGGTTCGAGCAGAGTTGGCCATTAAGGTATTTGGCGATGATTTTGACACCTTGGCTTTGATCGGTGGGGAGATTGAATCGGCTATCAGTAATGTCGCAGGTATTGCCGATTTGCAGGTGGAGCGCACTACCGGACTACCCATGCTGAGTATTGAACCCAAGCTTGAAAAGCTGGCGCAGTATGGCATTAGCAAGGCAGCAGTGCAGTCGCAACTGAGTACTGCAATGGGAGGTACTGTGGCAGGTAAGTTTTATCAAGGGGATATCCGTTCCGATATTGTGGTGCGTCTTGCTGAAGAATTACGCACAGACATAGATGGGCTTGCCTATTTACCTATTCAATTACCTGACGGCCACGCTGTGCCACTGCAAGAACTGGCAACGCTGAATTTGGTAGACGGAGCCAATCAAATAAATCGCGAAAACGGGAAACGTCGCATAGTGGTTACTGCTAACGTCAGAGGACGTGATTTAGGTAGTTTTGTGGCGGATATTCAGCAAGCCATTGGCAACAATGTCGACATTCCCGCTGGGAATTGGGTTGAGTACGGTGGTACTTATCAAAAGTTGCAATCGGCTTCCCAGCGACTCAGTGTGGTTGTGCCAATTACTCTGCTGATGATCATTGGTTTACTCATATTGGCACTTAGTTCATTTAAGGATGCCATGATCATATTTGCCGGCGTGCCCTTGGCATTAACGGGAGGCATTGCTGCATTGCTGTTGCGGGATATTCCGTTTTCCATTTCGGCTGCGGTAGGCTTTATTGCGCTATCGGGCATTGCCATTTTGAACGGACTGGTAATGGTATCCTTCATTCGCGAACTTCGTAAAGACAATGTCTCGCTGGATGAAGCCATTTTTGAGGGGGCTTTAACCCGTCTTCGCCCGGTATTGACCACGGCTTTGGTTGCCGCCCTGGGATTTGTGCCGATGGCACTTAATACCGGTATCGGGTCTGAGGTGCAGCGTCCGCTGGCAACAGTGGTCATTGGGGGGATTATCTCATCGACCTTGTTAACACTGTTTGTTATACCTGCGTTGTATCGCATTTTACATAAAGAAAAGGAGTCAATCTTGACCGAGTCTGAGATGGTGGAGTCTGCCAATGGCAACTAATCTACTGAAATATAGCCTTGTTGTGATCTTCCTGTGTCTAATGGCACTGAGCCTGGACGCATTTGCCCACGGCGTCGATGATAGCACTCGCGCTTTTTTAGAGCGCAATACTGGCGTGCAAATTGTGCCCTTTTTATATATCGGTGCTAAGCACATGATCACCGGCTATGACCATCTGTTGTTTCTGGTGGGCGTGATTTTCTTCCTGTACAAAAGCCGCGACGTACTGCTGTATGTCAGCATGTTCACACTAGGTCACAGTGTGACCTTATTATTAGGCGTACTGAGCGATATTCAAGTCAACGCTTATCTGATTGATGCCATCATTGGTCTATCGGTGGTGTACAAGGGTTTTGATAACCTGGGCGGCTTTAAACGCTGTTTTAACTGGCAACCGAATACCAAATTGGCCGTGTTGATTTTCGGACTGTTCCACGGTTTTGGTCTGGCGACGAAATTACAGGAGTTTCAGTTGCCAGAAGATGGGCTGATCATTAACTTGCTCGCGTTTAATCTGGGTGTGGAGCTAGGGCAGTTTGCCGCATTGGTATTTGTTCTCATTGCCATCAATGCTTGGCGCAAGCTGCCGTCTTTCCAACGATTCGCCACTTTAACCAATACGTTATTGATGAGTGGCGGACTCATGCTCATGGGTTACCAGCTCACCGGTTTTGCCATTAACTAATTAGAACGAGAAGAATATGCAACACACAGTAAGTACTAAAACGCTATTAAAAGCCAGCGCATCGGCCACCCTTGTGGCTATAGTCGCTTTGATTACCTTCATTTTACCTGCCGAGTACAACATCGACCCCACAGGCATTGGTCAGGAATTAGGCTTGACGGTACTTGCGGCGGCTTCTGCAACGGAAACGCCAAATGAATCAGCCCAAGCAGGGTCAGATGAATATCAGGTTATCGAGGTTATTGTACCTGCCGGACAAGGGGTAGAGTATAAATTTAACCTGCAACAATACGACAAAATGACCTATGAATGGCTGACAGATGGCCCTTCTTTGTATTTTGATTTACACGGAGAACCACAAGGGGACACCACGGGGTATTTTGAAAGCTACGCCATTGCCACCTTAAGCGGGATGAAAGGTAGCTTTACCGCTCCTTTTGCTGGGTCTCATGGTTGGTATTGGAAAAATAAATCGGACAAACCTATCGCTGTGCAGCTCATGGTAAAAGGCCAGTATGAAGTGATCGGCCTTAAACAATAATAAAAGTAACCATAATTGGAGAAAAAAATGAAAAGACTACTATCTGTATTAGCACTGTGTAGCACCATATTCTGTAGCAATGTTGCAGCACATAGTGATCATGGTGTTATTAGCGGTCAGGCTGCTATAAACATTGTTAGCAAGTCGTTGCCACAAATGACATTCAAGGAGTTTGGTTTTGAAGTGGGGAAGCTAGGTGCATCGTGGAAGCTGCTGACTTCATCAGATATGTCAGTCGTTAGTGTTGAAGACAGCTTTTATATTGTCAGCGCCAACAACACTGAAACAGAAAGTACGATCTACTTCCAGATCGCCAATAATGGGCAGGTGATGGATGTTACCCACAAAAACAATTTTTAAACTTAATGAGCCGGAGGACTTAACTATCTTCTGGTCATTTTTGAGATTAGTTCATGTCCGTTATTTTTTCGTTTTAACTTTTGAATACACGAAGTAGTATATGCTTGTTTTTGGCTGCAATTTCGAATCCAACCTAAATTCTTTGACTGACCGCTATCTAAGAAAAGTCGTGATATAACGTGTGGTCAATTACTCTGTGAGGCTCCAAAATTAGTCATATTGAAGGAATATATACTAGCTGCTAGTTTGCTCACGATAAAGTGGCTCAGTAATTAGATAGACTATATCCCTTCATAGCCACACATCAATAAATAGAAATATTACCCAAATAATGTTTGTTCAAGATATTCTTCCATATACGTGGCATAGTCGGTTTAATTGGGTTTTATGACAGGATAGTTTTTAGACTGCCAAGCCCCTATAGAACCGAGGAATACCTTAACATTGTTGTAGCCTTTTGCTTGTAAGTACGCTGCGGCTACGGTAGCCCGAATACCACTTGCACACATGGTAATAAACTTATCGTCCGGCGATAGCGCACTAATTTTATCAGCTAAGTGCCCCAAAAAAATATGCTCACTGCCCTCAATATGGATGGGTTCATACTCAGTTATTTTCCTAACATCCAATAAGTGCCAATCATCCTTTAGTAGCTGTTTAACTTGTTCAGCATTGACTGCATCAATCGTGGAAAAACAGCTTCCTTTCGCTGCAACCATAGCCATATTAGTGGAAAAGTAGTGCTCAATATTATCAAATCCAATGCGAGCAAAATGCAGTGCGGCATAACGTGCCATATTTTGGTCGTCAGCAATGATGACGAGTTTATCATTAAGAGAGAATAACCATCCTGCATAGGCAGTAATCATATCAATTGGTAGACAGCAACTGTTGGGAATATGCGCACCTAGGTATGACTCGATGGGTCGGACATCAATTAATACGTAACCTTGTTGGCGCATGTTCTCAAGTTGTTCGACTTGTACCGACGAAGTCATCTGAAAAGTTGCATAGGCTGGCGCACCTTGCATATTAAGTCGCTCCATGTCGGAAAAATATGGAGGCTGGTAATGATGTTCAGTGATTTTTTGTTGTATAAATTCCTCTCGTTCATTAATACCCATTAGCGGATTATTCATAATTTCGTGCTGAACGGTTGAAAATTCACGTTCGGCCATGCCATCACCACAAACTGAGCCAGCACCATGGGCTGGGTATATAATTGACGCAGCAGCTTTTGCTTTAATCTTTTGCAGGCTGTCGTAAAGCAAACCAGCTACATGCTCACTTTCTTCTGGATAAAAATCCGTACGCCCCACATCCCCCACGAAAAGGGTATCCCCAGTAAAAATACCCACTGGTCCTTGGTCAAAATCATTATCAAACACTAAAATGCAAATACTATCCTTGGTATGCCCCGGCGTTTCAATTACTTCCAAGGTCAAGTTACCGATGCGAACCTGATGTCCTTCTTTGACCGTAGTTGCGTATAAAACCTCACCATCGGCATTTGGCCCATGAAGTACCTCGGCGTTGACGAACTCAGAAAGTATCGGTGCCCCACTGATTAAGTCTTCATTACGGTGTGTTTCGATAATATGAGTAATGTCACATTCATTTTCTTTCGCAATATCAAGATATATATCGATATCTCGACGCGGGTCGATGACCACCGCCTTGTTTCCAGAAGCTACAAAATAAGAGAGATGTGCTAATCCAGAGGTCTTAATGGTTTGTATAAACATAAATATTTCCTCGGCTTGCGATTTGAGATAATAATTTTTGATTCAGTTTCAGTTTCAGTTAAAGCAAATAAAGCAAAAATAATGCCTAACGTGGGGGAAGCTAATGCCTGCACTATTGGTGCCCCACAGTACCGATAAGTATCCTCAAGTTTGAGGGTGAGTAAGATGAGGGGCTGCTAGGAATGGTAACGTTTTCAATAGGTGGGATTTTTAATGTAAATATTACACCTTAACTTGGCGGGCATATTGCACATCCCTCGTATTCGTATACTCTCTGATTAGGATGAGTCATTGGTAAATTGTGCAATCATTAACTGGGCAAACACCTCCACTGTCTTTGCCCGACCGTTGCCTTAATTAGAACCAGAATCGTGCACCTACCACAATACCGGTTTCACTGGCAGAGTTACCCTCAAGCCGGGTTTTATCTGCACTATTGCCTAACATTCTGTTCCAGTAGACTCCTACGTAAGGGGCGAACTCACGGGAAAATTCATATCTATACCTCAATCCCAATCTCAACGAATTGAGTCCAGAAGGACGGTTAAATCGCTCCGACTCGGATAAGGAAGCGGATAAACTTAGTCTAGGCTGAAAGTAGGAAGTTTGTGTCACCCTTATTTCGTATTCAGCCTCTACTGCAAAGCTGACATCACCTTCCTCGTTGAGAGCAACAGAGCTATCAATTTCAAACTGGTACGGAGCCAAACCATAAAGGCTGACAACAACATAATTCTCCATCTTCGAGTCACTTGAAACCGTTCCTCTAGTACCAACGCCACCTTGGATTTCCCAATAGGGGGCAATGAGTTTACTAGCTAATACCTCGGCTCTTTCAAGGTTCGTTGGCTCGCCGTCATCTTGTTTATTCTCGCCCTCACTTTTTACGTAAACACGATATATATCGCCACCGTACCAACCAACCATGTCCCAAACAGCGATATTTTCCTCTTGGTTATTTCGAGCAAGTTCGAAACGATCAAAAAGAATGATCCCAGTATAAGATTCTTTGATAGGCTCAGGCCAATTACTTGGTCTTTCTTGGGCATTAGCAGGTGAGCCTAAAAAACCTAACGAACATATTGCAATGATTAAATTTTTCACTCTGTACTCCTAAGAAACTGAAACCACTCTGAACATGCCAGCGTCCATGTGGTACAAGAGGTGACAATGAAATGCCCAGTTTCCAGGTGCATCTGCACTAATAAGAAGAGAAACCTTCTCACTCGGTTTAAGGCTGATTGTGTGCTTTCTGGGGGGAGGGTAATTGCCATTTTCCAGCTCCATCCACATTCCATGTAAGTGAATCGGATGATCCATCATAGAGTCATTAACTAAGATAAGTCGGATCCGCTCACCGTATTTAAAGTGAACAGGTCCGTCTACTTCACTGAATTTTACGCCATCAAAGGACCACATGTATCGCTCCATATTCCCTGTCAGGTGAAGTTCTACTGTTTGTGTCGGTTTTCGGCTATCAGGCCACTCCATTGCGCCAATTAGGTCACTGTAAAATAACACTCTGTGGTCTACATCTTCCAAACCCAGACCGGGTTCATCGAGGCGACTTGTAGGATTTTTTGCAATCATAGTCGCACCAACACCGTGACCATCCTCATCATGTTTTATTGATATTTTATCTATAGGTAAGATTTCGGGAGCCATACTTTTCTGTGTGCCGGAATTATGTCCCGCATGCGGCATTTCCATGTTCGTATTTGCATTATTTTGCATTCCTTTCATGGACGAATCGGCACCCATGTTCATTCCGCCCAATGACGACATGTTGCTCATACTGTCTTTCGATGTCATATCCCCCATACCCATAGCAGCCATTCCACGCTCAGGCATTTTACGTAATTCAGGGATATTCGCTTCTTTCCCTAATTCTGTCGCCAACGTTCCCCGCACATAACCACTTCTGTCCATACTTTCGGCGTATAGTGTGTAGGACGAATTAGACTTTGGCTTGATGATGACGTCGTAAGTTTCAGCGACGGCGATTCTGATTTCATCAACAACGATAGGTTTAACTGGTTGACCGTCAGCAGCCACTACGGTCATTTCTAAACCTGGGATACGAAAATCAAAATACGTCATTGCAGAGCCATTAATCAATCGTAGTCTGACACTTTCATTTGGTTTATAAAGTGCAGTCCAATTCGTAGATGCGTCTCTTCCATTCATCAAGTAGGTATAGGTTGACCCCGTCACGTCGAGAATATCTCTGGGACTCATCCGCATTTTCGACCACATCGATCGTTCTTTGATTGTATTTATCAAACCTTGTCTTTTTATATCTTCAATGGTGTCGTCTATGGTTCGTTGTTGATAATTGTAATAACCTTCTGCGACTTTAAGGTTTCGAAAAACAGTGTGCGGATCTTCGAACGTCCAATCGCTAAGAAGAATAACGTGCTCACGATCAGCACCAATATCTCCATCAGCGGGGTCGATGATGATCGGTCCTAGATGTCCGGACTGCTCTTGAAGACCAGAGTGACTGTGATACCAATAGGTGCCATTTTGCTTAACATCGAATTCGTATTTAAATGTACTATTTGGTGCAATGCCAGGAAACGCAACACCCGGTACTCCATCCATATTGAAAGGCAAAATAATTCCATGCCAATGAATGGATGAGCTGCTTGGAAGATGATTGGTCACGTTAATAATAACTCGTTGGCCTTCCTTGAGACGCACGAGAGGGCCAGGGGAACTACCGTTGATTGTTATTGGGTTCGACGTGCCTCCTGCGATAGCTTTCACTTCTTTACGTATATGTAAATCAATCACATCGCCATTTACTATGCTGTCACCAAAATTATCTCCAAGAGTAGATATTTTGTCATTTGAATTGGTATATCCTTCTGGCCTTGCCCAAGCTACAGGCATGTGACTTAATAACGCTAGGCTACCAGTTGTACCTGCTGCGCGTTGTAAAAATTTTCGTCTATTAAACTGGTTGCTAATTGACATATAGAACCTCACTTCGGTGTCTTAATTATTTATTGACGGTGTACCGCATTTTTACTACCGGTTTCTATACGGGTTGACAATTTTTTAGAAAGGAAAGGGGACCCTTAATTACCTGTCTTTTGGGGGACGAAAAACTGATCGGACTAATAGCATTCCAAGGTTGTTTTTTAACATTTCGTTTAGATAAGTCGAGGTGGAAACTGAGTTGCTACTGCTTGAATCTGTCAAAAAATGTGATGGGCTAGAGCTAGCTTTACAATCACAAAAACCGTTACAGCATTCATTATCACAATCTTCATGATTTCGATTTAATTGATGACTATCGTTGTGGAATGTCTGCTCTAGTTGAGTTGTGTTTGTTATATCAGTTTTTTCCGAATCTACACAAGCTAAAACAGTATGGCTAAAAGCGAACATGATAACGAACAACATATATTTTAAAATCACATTGCCAGTGGAGTTTATGCTCACGTTTAATGACCCTACCTACTCAGAGTAAGAAATTTAGTGTTTAAATACAAAAATGACGCGTTACCTTATTAGTCTATTTAAACTGATATTGAAGCTTCATGCACATACTAAACTACCACTAAATTAATATACCTGTAAATGTATTATTTTCTTCAGATGCGAGTAATATGGAATAAGAGGCATCGTTGCCAGATATGCTATATCTGGTCGCTGCAATAATGTCACGAGATTCGACATCTTCATACACCGACGCTCCGCCTATTCTAGGGGTGTGAACTAAAAATAAGCTTTCGGAACCACTGACATCAAACAGTGTTTGATTTCGAGTGAAAAAAGGTCTTTGCTCATTGAAAAACTGTTCTATTGCAGAGAAGTTGACTACCAATTCGTTTGATTCAACTTGACCAAAATCGGGATGAATCGTTATATCGATATACTCATTTTGACTGCGTTGCCAAAAGATATCCCCACCAAAATTATGTTGCGTCTTGTCGATTAATAGTGAGTGATTCAAAGAATAATATGGGAATATCTCCACATTGGATATTTTTGGTATTTTGACATCGATGCTTTTTAAGTTGTCAAAAAAACTGGTGTAATTTGTATATGATGGAGCACTAGAAATTATTTTCTGAGCATTATTACCGTGTTTACTGACGAGAAATTGGACTCTCTGAAGACTACTGTGTGATTTGAACGGAAAGTTTCGCCAGGGTATTTTTCCCGTCACTTCCCAATGATTTTCACTTGTTTGAACTTGGTAATCCCATTGACCATCCCAATCAAGTGTAAGGCCCGCGCTATCGTTATAAATACCATCAAAATATACATTCTGATGGTTGATACCAAATACATAGGCGTTTCGAGAGTTTGAGTTTGGGATAATATATATACGAATATGCTCATTTTCGAATACATTGTCATTTTCTTGAGCGCGGTACACATACTCTTCAGGTTTGATTATTTTGATCTTGAAATTAATCGCGTCTTTATCAGTGGAATATTCAAAAGAAAGTACGTTTTCGTTAACCTCTAGGGTTCTCGGCTCTACCACAAAAAATTGAGTTAATTTGTTTTGGGGGTTTGCATTAACTCTTGATGATACTGAAAGAAGAATAGTGATAGCGGTAATCGCCCAAACGTATACACCCAAAAGTCTATTCGTTGAAGACGACGAACATTGATAAGTCGTTAATTCAGAAAGTGACATGGAACACTTTTGCTTACAATTCAATATGTTTCATATTAAATTGTAAGCACGGTGAAATACAGAAATATAGTTAGTAATTTGTTGTTTGGAAGCGCTAGTGTCTCTTCAATACGGTTGATAATGCGCGATAAATTAATGGCGTCACAATTGTTACGATGGGTATCTGAACCAGTAATCCTGCTATGATAGCGATTGCGAGAGGCTGCTGCATAGCGGAACCTTGCCCAAGAGCTAACGCCAATGGAAGTAATGCTAAAATAGCAGCAACTGTTGTCATCGTTATTGGCCGTAAACGATTCAATCCAGCGTCTAATAAGGCATTTTGTTGCTTCAGCCCTTGCTGGCAAAGCGCTTGATATTCAGAAAAGTAGAAGATCGAAACCTCCGTTACTATACCTAATATCATGGTCATACCCATTATGGCAGTAATGTTAAGTTCTATCCCTGTAAGCCATAAACCAACAAATACAGCGGGCATGGCTAAAAGAGGGGATACAATAATCGCGATCGCAATAGCAAAATCTTCATATAAAAAAAGCAGCAGTAAGAAAACCAAAGCAAGGGCAGAAATGAAAACTTGTATAAGTCCTTTGAACGCAATTTGTTGCTGCTTATATAATCCGCCGAGTTCATAGTATTGATCATTAGTCAGTAGTCCTGATTGCGTTATTTGGGATTTAATTTCAGCGATGGTCGAACCGAGGTCTCTGCCCGTAATCCTCGCAGTAACGGGAACCATACGTTTCAGATTGTCTCGACTAATTTGCACCTGACCTGTGGCTAATGTGACCTTCGCAATTCGTTTTAACGGAAATTGATGACCATCGCTTGCTTGTATCCAAATGTTCTCGATTGAATCAATATTTCTTCTATTTTTGGCGGGTATCCATAAACGGACATCAATCAGTTTTAATCCTTGTTGTACCTGAGTCGTTATATCACCAGAGAACCAAGTATTGAGTTGTTGTGTAATATACTGCGGGTCAACACCTTCTAAGGCGGCTTTATCTCTATCTACTGTTATATTGATGGCATCTCCAGATGGAACAAGTCCATCTTTAATATCAACAACGCCGGTTATATTGCTGATAAGTCTCGCAATTTCTGGTGCGGTATTAAGTAGAGCCTGCTGATCATCGCCATACAATTTTATTTCTATGGGCTGAGGTACAGCGGTTAAATCTCCGATTAAATCCTCCATTAACAATGCCATTTCCACTTCAACCCCAGGAACATTGAGTTCAATATCGGTACGAAGGTCATCCATAATGACTTGAATATTAGGCCGTGGAAAACCTGTTAACCTAATAAAAAAATCGCCTTCGTTTGCTTCAGTTAATCCGCCTCCTAACTGCAAGCCGGTTCTGCGGGAATAAGTATCCACATTTGGATTCTGTTGAATTATTTGTTCAATTTGTTGCAGTAACCTGTCGGTTTCGGCGAGCGATGTACTTGCAGGAGCGACATAGTCGAGTATAAAACCTCCTTCATCCATCTGGGGCATGAAACCTGAACCAACTTGATGATATGAATAATACCCGACGAATATAATGGGCAATACCCCAACTAATACTAGCCAAGGCTTTAAAAACATCCTATTCATTATTTTTTTATAAAGGCTTAATATAGCCTTAAATATTTTCCCATTATCCTCTTTCTCTGCGTCCTTTAGAGTGAGTAGGTGCTCAGCAATTAGGGGCACGGCGAGCCAAGCAAGCAAAAATGAAATAACTAAGCTACTTGCCATTGTCATAGAAAGGGCTTTAAAGAATGCTCCCGTTACTCCAGAAAGAAACGCTAGTGGTGCAAAAATGATAACGGTTGCAGCGGAAGAGCCAGTTAATGGCTTAGTAAATTCAATTGCAGCTTTACGTACAGTTAACGCTGTATTGCCTTTGTTCTCACGTAAGCGTCTGACGACGTGTTCAATCATGACAATGGCATCATCGACGATCAAACCTACAGCGGCGGCCATACCACCAAGCGTCATAATATTAAAACTCATCTTGAGTAGTGTTAATAGCAGAACGGTAGTAGCCAGTACAGCAGGGACGATAACAATGGCAATTAAAGTGATTTTCACACTGCGTAAAAACACCAATAATACTAAAGCTGCCAATACAATTCCGATTGCAATTGCATCTCGAACACTTTTACCCGCTTCGGTTATAAGTTCGCTCTGATCGTACCAATTAGACAAAGTAATATCTTTGGGTAACTTGTCACGAAAGTTGGCAATTTTACCTTTAATATCATCGACGATCTGGACTGAATTACCGGCAGGTTGTTGATATATTTGGAATAAAACAGCATTTTTCCCATCAGCAGTAACATTTGTCCATTGCGGTGATGTTGTTACATCAATTTCGGCCACATCGCTAAGACGAACAAGACCATCGTCACCACTTCTTATAACTGTGTCTTTTAAGGTTTGTAATGACTGAATACGTGTATCTGAGAGCATTAGAAACAACTTATAATGCTCTTCCAATCGTCCCACAGCTTGCAATGTATTACTGGCGGTAATTACCTGTGCGACATCTGCAAACGTTAAGGTGAGCGCAGCGAGCTTCTCTGGAGAAATTAAAATTCGGTATTCAGTCTTTTCACCTCCGACTACAACGACTTTAGCAACACCGTTTATTGATGACAGTAATGGGATGAGTTGAAATTCCCCAATATCTCGCAACGCAACAAGTGATTCGGTAGAAGATGTTAAACTGTAGGCTGTCACAGGGAACACGGTTGGATCCATTCGCCTGACACTGAATTTTGTCCCCAGCGGGAGTTCCGGAAGAATTTGATTCAGGGCGGAATCTACTAATAACATCGCTGATACCATGTCATCGCCCCAAGCAAAGTTAATCGAAATTTCAGCGCTGCCTCGGCTCGTTGTGGAGCGCAAATTAACCACACCAGGCACAGAACGAACGGTTTGTTCAATTTTGCGGGTTACCATAATTGCCATTTGATCAGCAGGTCGGTCACCAGCTTCCACTGACACAACAACGCGTGGAAAGTCGACATGTGGAAAGAGTGCTACGGGTAATTTGCTAGCTGCTAATAAACCTGACAACGCCAGTAGCAGTACAAGGAACAAAATAGATCGTCTATGTTTCGCCGCCCAGTGAGCCAAATCCATTATTTCGCGTCCCTAGTGAGCATACCGTCCTCAAGAATATAATTTCCGAGAATAACAACTTTTTCACCTGCGTTTATATCCCCTGATATTGCAATTAAATTGCTTTGCTCACTCCCTTTTTTTATATAAATTTTATGGGCTATTTTATCTTTTAACGTAAAAATGAAGTAGCCATTGGCATCATTTAAGATTGCAGTATTAGGCACCGCAAGAGACTTATAAATTGCCAAGTTAAAATTGGCAACGATTGACGTGCCTAACACTAAATTTTTTGCGTGGGAAATAGGAATATCAATCAAGGCATCAATTAAGCGCGTACTTGGATTTACCATGGCGTTGATCACCGTTATATTGCTGTTAACGTGAACACTGTCATCAAAAACAGGCGTGATTGTTACGCTTGTATTCGGCTCAATTCGATTGATATCCTCGGGTTCAATGCCAACACGTGCCACTATGTGATTTTCAGAGGCTATTAACATTGCATTGTCATTGGGTTGGACTCGTTGACCTTGGACCAAATTTAGTTGGGTAACAATCCCGTCAATTGGTGAAAATAATATCTCTTGAGGTTGATCACTATTTCTTTCTAATAACGCATTTAGTGTACTTTGGTTGTCGTTTAAGTTTTTAGTCGCATTCTCAACGTCTGCTTTAGTCGCTAGCTTCTCCTCAAACATTCTTTTACTGCGTTTTAATTGCTGTAAAGCATATTCCACTGCATTGGTTGCTTGAAGGTATTGCATCTTGGCTTCTGGTGAGAGAATAATTTCAGCTAACTGTTCGCCCTTTTTGACGCGTTGCCCTGCTTGTATCCATACCTGACCGACAGTTCCGGAGGATGATAAGGATAGCGTTAGTACTTTATCCGGCCGAGGTTGCAATATTCCATATGCTATAACGTGCTCATTCATATCAACGGAGGTAATGTTGGTCGTCATGACTGCTGCTGAAGGTTGTTCTGCCCCCATTGCGGATAGGTTGCTGATTAAAAAAAACAGGATAATAGTCGGTATTGTTGAAGTCACTGAATTCGCCTTAAGTATGAGAATAAAATTTAATGCTGGTAAATAAAGTTAATTTTTGTGGCTTGCTCTTTAGCAGCTTCATTTGACCGCATTAACAGCAACGATAAGCTAAGCTGTGTCCGCCATTTACTGCGTTTTAAATCGAATACCTCTAATCTCTTCGCGAACCAAGTCGATTCTGCGGTTATAAAAGGAAGGGGGGCTAAATCACCCTGAGAATAGGCTTTTTCGGCATTTGAAAGTAGGTTTTCCATTGTGGATAGATTTTCAGAAAATCGAGCTTGCTGAACACTGAGAATTGAATTTAATTGGATTAGTTCACTAACGTTTGTATAGGCTTGCTGTAAGCGAGTCCGATACTCTTCTGCTAATTGCTTACGAGAAGTTTGAGCAATTAAAATGTTACCTTTATTACCATTAAATAATGGCAAAGTAATGCCAATATTAAATCCGTTTGTTCTTAGATCACCAGTGTCTTTGCTTGTTGATATTCCTAAATTAAATGCTGGAAATTGAGCGAGAATAGCTGCACGAAGATTTGCCTCTTGCGCAGCATAACCTGCCTGTAGAGCCAGTAAATCTGGGCGGACTTTATCAATATCCAATAGATATGATGTTATTTCGTCGGCACTCATTTCAAGTGGAACATCGAAATCAATGAGGGGAAAACGTGATGTTGTGTCTATTCCTAACAGTTGTTGAAGTTGGTGTGCATATTGATTGGACTCTTGCTGTAAAAGACTCGATTGGCTGTAAGCATCCAACAAAACGGATAAATCAGTAGCATTCGTTTCCAATGTTACATTGCCCTCTATCATACCGGCTTTTGATTGTTGGTAACGCCGCTCATATGTCGCAATCATATCCGCCGTTAGAGCCAGTTTTTTCTGAGTGTAATATAAATCAACAGATAATATTTTTGCTTGAAGTGAGACTTGCCATGCTTGCCACAGCAACACTAATTTTGCTTGTTTGCTTTGGCGATCACCAACATCAACTAAACTTTGGTGGGTAATGAGAGCATTCAAGTCATATCCAATACCGGTTGACCAAGCATTAACTGCACCTAATGAATTACCGAGAGGGTTGTCCATAGATGCGCTTATCTGAGGATCGGGTAGAAGCGTTAAATTATAAGCGGAAGCTTGTGCAACTCGATATTGTTCATAATTGACTTTTAAAATAGGACTATTGAAAAGGGCCAAACTCGCAATATCATCTAAGGATAGACCGTCTTCTAGGCTGATAAAGTGTGGCATGAAAGCCGGGGAGTGATTGGCTTGGTCGACCAACGTCGCTAAATTTACTGGTATGTGTCTTTCCGGTAAAGGTTGTTCAATATAAGTAGCGCAACCTGTTAACGTAAAATATGCAGGTATAAATATGGAAAATATGCAGATTTTAGAACGCAACGTAGAATGACTAAATTCAAATATATGCTTCATCTGTTAACTCTAATATTAAAATTAAAAACACGTTTTTTTTACATAATAATTCATCACTCAGATACATATTACCGCCCAGGTTATAAGGGCAAGTAAAATACTTACCGTAACCGCAGCTGACCCAAGATCTTTTGCCAATCCAGACAATGTGTTCATCTCCAGCCCTATTCTGTCAACAATGACTTCTATAGCAGTATTTAATATCTCGCATAATATAACGAAGAGTATGACGCTGATTAAAATTGTTTGCTCTATTAGAGAGACGTTTAATAAAAAAGTAATAGGGATCGCGATTACTAAGGCAAGGCATTCTTGTCTAAACGCAGACTCGTTTATGAATAGCCAAATTAATGCTCTAAGCGAATTTTTTGATGCTAAGTAAATACGCTTAAATCCTCGGGGTTTTGCATTAGCGTCGAAAAGGGTATTAGTTTGACTATCATTCAGCATATGAGGTGTTTCCATGTTGTTCTAAAGGATTCGTTTTACACGTATTAAAAACATCTTTTTGTGGAATATAAGCTGTTGTTTTCACCGCAGTGACTCCTAACAAGGTATCAAAAAAATTGTCATGCGATAACGCTGATTCGGCTTTATGTTGAATGCAGGTTATATCGAATTGATTATTGTTAGGGGCTTGCCAATAAAGCATAGGGATATGAGTTTGTTCCTTCGGGGCAAATACATATGGTAAGCCATGTAGGAAAAAGCCATTTTCACCTAAGGACTCACCATGATCAGATACAAATAACATTGACGAATCAATATCATTATTACTGGATAGTGCTTCTAATCGGTCGATTATTTGTTTTAAAATAAAATCTGTATATAAAATTGTATTGTCATAAGTGTTTATAAGTTCTGCGCTAGAACAATTTTGTATGTCGCTACGTTGACAGTCAGGAATAAATTTACGGTGTTGTTTTGGATAACGTTTAAAGTAGGTTGGCCCATGAGAACCAATCATATGGAGTACGATAAGCGTATTTTCAGCGTGTAAATTTCTAAGTTTGTTGTCTAGAGGCTCAAGTAATTTTTGGTCGAAGCAATACTCGCCATCACAAAGGGGATCCGATTCGTCAACATCTATTGACACGGATTCCACTCGTTTACATACGCCTTTGCAACCACCATTATTATTATCTATCCACACCACTTCAACGCCTGAAAGATTAATAATATCGAGTACATTTTGCTGGGAGTCGGCAACATGCTTATCGTAATTTTCTTTATCCAATCGTGAAAACATGCAAGGTACGGAAACTGCGGTGGCGGTGCCACAAGAAGCAACATTCGAAAACGATATTATATTCGTGCCCTTGGTGTGTTCGTTGGTGGGTGATTCATAGCCATTTAAAGCGAAATTTTTTGCTCGAGCCGTTTCTCCTAATACCATCACTGTAACTTTTTGGTTGCTATTTACTAATTTGAACGTTGGCTTTATGTCGAGCAAACGAAACTCACGAGAAGTATTGTTTAGTGAGCGTTTCATATACTTAAATGATGCTTCATAAAGCTTAAATGGAGTAAGGTAAGAAGTAAGTTCTCTATTATTTCTACCTACGGAGGCAAAATTAACGTAAAAAAAGCTAATTAATATACTCAGTATTACTAAGCAACTGGTGATGAGACGAGCACGAGAAAGTAACTCAGACACGAGTGTTTTTCTTACCACCTTTATTTTGTATATCAATATTGAAGGAAATAAGCCAAGTACTAAAAAAAATATTAAGGAATACAAATTAAAATAAGAAAATGCTTCAGCAGAGTCCGTCTCTACAGTATTTTGTACCATGCCATAATCAAATATAATTCCGTAATGAAATGTAGCGTAAAATAAAATGGAAGAAAGTAGTATTGTAAATATTAAAAATGGCTTTAATAGATATTTAGTTGAAAAAACAGAATTTAATATAATGGTCATACAAAACAAAACTATAGGAACCGATATAAGAAAATATATACTGTATATATCGTTTGAAGTTACGGCGGTCAAAACTTTTGTGTAAAATGGAATGTTAAAAAACAACGCGATATATGCAGATGTTAAAAATATAATGGTATTTACTGACAGATTTATCTTTGGTAGGGATTTTAATGTGAGCATTATAGCGATTCTCTAGAAGGAATGTTTTGTGGTAATGCGTATCTCAACGCCATTTACGTTGACGTCGGTAGATATCGGCTTCACTAAATCAACATGAATTACTTGAGCGTCACTTGAGTGGGTAGAATAAAATCTAGCTCCTAAGCCAACAGATGTGAGTAGGGATTTATTAATATTAGGAATCTGAGTGTCACCAAATGCTTTTCCAGCATCAAAGAATGCTGCGCCTCCTAACTCAAAAAGTTTGTAAATATTAATATGTGGGTAGTATCGTACTTCAGCGGTAAATTGAGCGGTTCTTTCACCATGCTGATATTGTAGTGGATATCCCCTAACACCTGAATCGTCACCAAGCTCGACAGGACGGTCTAGAAATTGATTTTTGCTAAATATGTTAATATTCTTGAAGTAAGCTCCCCAGCTATCATTTATTTTTTGAAAATATTCAGTCGAAAAACTTAATAAGTATCTGTCGTTCCCTATACTGTCTGAATAACTTTCACCTTCGTATTTAGTATCTATAAAAAGATATCCACTATTGAATACTTGAAATCCTTTTGTCGCAGACAGACTGAAAATAAGGTCCGGAGATTGATGGTTTTTAGAAAAGTCTCTACCGATTAAAGTTGAGATGTGCCAACCAAGGTTGAAATCCTCGATTTGGTTTATAAGGTTGAAGTTTGTTAATTTTCGATAATCTTTTTGCAGATATTCAGCGAGTAAAAATGGGTAATTGTAATCTCGATCCTGTGGTATAAAGTTGGTTTGGATAAAGTTAGGGAGAATTACATCTGTAAATATATGTTTTTCTGTTGTATATCCCACTCCATAACGAAAAGTGGTGGTGTTGGAGTCACTTAGTAACCACTTCCATTGGATTATTTTAAGGGATTTTTCATGATTATATTCAGCTACAGTAAGACCATTTTGAAACTGTGAATCAATCTGCCTGAAGTTATCGAATCCAATTTTGTATGCTTGTTTTGTATCAAAACTAACAAAATTTTTGTTTAAGAAAATAGCTTCTGAATTACCATCATCGTTACTGGTTAAGCGAACGCTAGCAGTGATGTTTTTATTTAAAAATAACGGAAAACTAGTATCAAATTTATAACCGGTTCGTTGGTTATTACTGAAGTATTCAACTTCAGAATCAATTCCTAGGCCGAAAAGATTTCTGTCTTTTATACCGATCGAATATTTGTTAACCCCTCCTTTTCGACCAAAATCTACGGTGGGCATCAATGACCAATTGTCCCAAGTTTCGACTTTAACACGGTCGTTTTTATCCTGACTTACAATAGCTTCACGAATATACTTTTGTTGTCTAAGGTGTCGTTCTAATTCTGCAATGTCATCTGATTGAACTTGACATTTACTAAGGAAAAAAGCGCTTTCATTTTGAAGCGTTATTTCTTTAGTCTTAATATGAAAAAAATTAGCCCAGTGATGAAGAAATATGCTGTTCGGATCATCTAGATTAAAAATATCGTGAATTAAAAAATCTACATTATTAGTTTCATCACACTCGTTTAACACACCTTGGGATTGTGCCGAAGAAGCGCTTTGATAATACATTGTTAAAAATATTAATAAATAAGTTTTAGAGGTCATACAGGCACCATGTTTAAGTGTCTGTATTCTATTTTTTTATTCTTAAGTGCCCCTTACTTCAAACTGAATTTCTACTGAAGTTTTGCTTAGTTTTTACCAATGTTATCGATATGATTGGGAGGTGTACTTGAATATTGAAATATAATTAGATTGGGTGGGAGACTTAATCGTGAATTTTTATTTTACTGACTTTAAGTATAAATAGGCTTGGAATCTATTATAAAAAATATCTAGCTCATTGGCTGGGAAGATTAGGAAGCTCTATTTTAAATATTATATGATTATTCTCCACATCAACGTCAATTCTCCCCCCTAATGCATTTATGAAGGTGCTGACGATTGATAAGCCTAGCCCAAAGTTATGAGTACTTGTTCTCGAGTTATCTTTTTGCCATAGGGGTTCAAAAATAAAATTTAAATCATCTTTACTTAATATTTCTGAGCAAAGATTAGTCACGCTGATGCAGAGACTATTTTCAGCGACGCATTCAACCTTTATATTGCTGCCAACTGGACTGTGCGTATGGGCATTTTTTAGTAGATTTTGCATGATAGTTTCAAAAGCAAACAAATTACTTGTTACTAATGTTTCTGGCTCGCAAACCAATTTAACTCTAGGGCAATGAACCACTAATCGATTGAGAACCTGTAAAACATCAAATACATCATTTTGTTCAAAGTTATCATTACTATAACGATGGAATAGTAAAATATTGGCAACTATTTTTTCTAAACGCTGGCTTATCTCAAGAACATTGGGCGTGAATGTCGCTGTTAACTCTTTATCATTAGGAAATCTAAGTGTGACCTCCGCGAGGTTGATCAGTTCGGCGATAGGCGTTTTTAATTCATGAGCAATGTCTGATGTTAATCTTTTTTCCTTTAAGTATAATTTTCTATTTTCGGTAATAAATGTGTTGATACTATTCTGTATAGGAACTAATTCCTCGACCTTATGTGTTAATTCAACATCTGCTGTTTTTTCAGCTAATCTAATCTTCTTTATGTTACGTGAGAATTCCTCTAAGGGTTGGAGTCCGGCGTTAACTGTGGTCTTAACCAATGTTCTTACGATAAACGCTACGGCGAAAGCAGCGATTAAGAAACTAATATCAATTAACCACATTAGAAAGTTAAGCTTTTCCGTGGAAACCGCATAGGCAATTAACATTGGTTCTTGTTTTGATGTTGTTTTTTCTAAATAAGCTTGAAAATCCACTCTATCATCAGAATCTATTTGTGGTAAAAATTTGTAATAAATGATCTGACCATCCCTGCCATCCGGCAATATGATGTCTTTTGATATTTTTTTTCCGATTTTCAATTCTTCATAATTGAATGACGTTGTTGAAAATAGTCCTAGGGTTTCTGAACGCTCAAAAATTTTTTTATTTCGCCACAATTGATAATATTCGAGATCACCAGCTCCTTCAAACTCTGGCATAAACTCACCAGCGAAATCAAACTCAACACCCTCTGAGTCTTCATCCACTAGTGTGGTAAGTAGGTTTATTTTATTGTCTGTCGCTCGATTAAACTCATAGTGCACCCAATTATCTACTGCAATATCCGTTAACAATAAAATTGCTATTGTTACTAAAGTTATGGAAATGGAAAGAGAGCGGACTAATTTTCGATGTATCGATGTGGTTTTCATGTGTGTACCAAGTAACCAAACCCACGTTTGGTTTTAATTGGTAATTCACATCCTGCAACTTTAGCTTTTTTTCTAGCTGAAGATAAATGGGCTTCGATAGAATTTTTTGATACTGCATCATATTGCCCAGCAATATGTTCACTAAGCTTTTCTGGTGTAACGATCGTATTTTGGTTAGTAAATATGCATTCAACTATCTTGTATTCATTAGGTGTTAAATCTATGAATTTTTGGTTGAATTTTAGCGTTTTCAACTGCATATCAAGCGTTAAACCACCGAGTTCAATTTTATCTATATCTTTACGTAGCGTTCCTCTGCGTAACAACGATAATAAACGAGCGTGGAGTTCTTCGAATGAAAAGGGTTTGGTTAGATAGTCGTCAGCACCACTAAGCAAGCCTTTAACTCGGTCTTCTGGTTCGTTTTTAGCGGATAAAAGCAATACTCGGGTATCTTTTTGGCTATACCTAAGAGTTTTAAGCAGAGTCAAGCCGTCAATACTTGGCAGCATAATATCCAAAATAATTACATCATATTCCCCTGTGAGAGCCATAGTCAGACCTTCGGAACCATCGGCCGTATCATCTACGGTAAATCCTAAGTTTTGTAACCCAATGGTGAGACTTCTTCTAAGTGATGCAGAATCTTCAACGAGTAGAACTTTCATAACAACCTAGGTTAAACGATTTATAGATATTGTGAACATGCTTACTTAAGAACTGCCTAAGGAATACTGAATTTTTTCCAATTCACTTAAATTTCAGGATATCTTAGGTAAATCTTAAGTATTTATTAGTAACATAATTTTCAGTTTTTATGAAAATATGTATTTGGGCTTAAATATGAATCTGCTGCCAGTTCACGTTAGTGCTGTTATTCCTGCAAAAAATGAAGCTGAAAATATTGAGCCTTTGGTCAGCGAAATTATAGAGCAATTTGGATCTCGGAATGATTTTGAGATTATTTATGTAGATGATGGTAGTACCGATTCGACAGCAGATAAAGTATTACTCCTGAGCCTAAAATACCCAGGTATTGTGAGGTTAGTACAGCACGATTTTTCTGTTGGGCAAAGTACCGCAATACATTCTGGTGTATCTCTTGCGAAAGGTGAGCTTATAGTCACGCTTGATGCGGACGGCCAGAACGATCCTGTAGATATGTTAGCGTTAATTAATAAAGGTGAGTCTTTTGAAAAGGGGGCTGACTATTGTGTTGCCGGTTATAGGAGAATGCGAAAAGATACCCAGTGGAAACGATTGCAATCCCGTATCGCCAATAAAATTCGCTCGCGCCTGTTGAACGATAATACGCCTGATACTGGCTGTGGGTTAAAAGTTTTCCCTAAACATACTTTTCTTAAATTACCCTATTTTGATCATATGCATCGTTTCCTACCCGCGCTGATTAAGCGTCAAGGTGGTGTGATTGTTGTTATGGAAGTGAGCCATCGCAATCGTCAATTCGGGCAGTCGAAGTACGGTATGTGGGGGCGGTTGTCGGCCGGTATAATAGATATGCTTGGCGTTATTTGGCTGCAACGCAGAGCAAAGCTACCTAATATTAGCGAAATTTACCCTAATGAATAAAACCTTTAACAATAAATGGTACAAACATGGAGTCGGTACGATTTCATTCTGTATCGTCATTGGATTACTGCTTACTAATCTTGATATCTTTTCGTCGTTCAATGAAACATGGGTAGATCGAGATATTAGAAACGCAGGGATTATAGGCTGGATCTATTTTTTGGGGATTGGAGTAGTTGCAACAGCATGTGGGGCACCTCGCCAAGTTGTCGCTTTTTTAGGTGGGTATGCATTCGGTGCAATAAGCGGTACGTTACTCGCAACTTTAGCTGCGACTATGGGCTGCGCTATTACTTTTTATATATCGAAATGTGTAATTAAACCACTTGTGCAGCGTAAATTTAATTATCAATCGAAACAGGCAGACAATTTTCTTCGTTATGCGCCCACTCGTAAAACGATCATTATTAGATTGTTACCCTTCGGAAGTAACGTACTAACAAATATAATTGCAGGAAGTACCAACGTTAGCCCTAAAGCTTTTTTTGTTGGGTCAACGATCGGTTACTTGCCACAAATGTTGATTTTTTCATTATTAGGGAAGGGCATATTAGTTGGTTCCGAATGGAAAATTTTGTTTAGTACGCTCTTATTTTTGTTTTCGAGTTACTTAAGCTTTTTACTATACAAAAAATATCGATTTAATTTGAAGGAAAATGAATGTCGAACAGAATCAGTAGATAAAACTGCATCGACACCAACCCGCTCAAGTATTTTCTAATGGTAAATTTATCAACTATAGACAGACCATTTCAAATCGAAAATATAGAGCGTCTATTTATATCGTGTTGGCCTTTGTTAATTTCAGCTATAGCACTAGTATTTGTTGGGATGGGGCTGCGTGATCCATGGCCTGCTGATGAACCTCGATTTGCCTTAATCGCAAAAGAAATGGTAGAAACGGGTCAATGGTTTTTCCCCGCGAGGGCGCAAGAACTTTATCCTGATAAACCACCCATTTTTATGTGGTCGATTGCATTGTGTTACTGGGTCTCAGGTTCTCTGCGTTTTTCTTTTCTATTACCATCTGCCTTGTCCGCATTACTTACTATTTTTCTCGTCTATGATATTGGAAAACGGCTTTGGACTAAAAAAATAGGGCTTATTGCTGGTTGGTTATTGTTGTTTAGTTTCCAATTTCTTTTGCAGGCAAAAACGGCTCAGATCGACGCAATGGTCTGTGCTTGGATTACGCTTGGCTGCTACGGTTTACTACGCTTCTGTTTGGTCGATAGGGAATATAAATGGTATGCCCTTGCTTGGTTTTTTATGGGCATTGGCGTGATCACTAAAGGGGTCGGATTTTTACCTTTATTAATGTTGATACCCTTTGGCATTTTAAGATTTAAATCGAAAGTAGGCTCTCATATTGCGCCCACTTCCTTATGGACTTGGTTTTCGGGTGTTTTCATTATGCTAGGCGCGATAGGACTGTGGTTTATCCCTATGTTATTGATCGTGGCGCAATCTGATAATCCTAGTTTTGAGCTATATCGTGACAATATTTTATTGAAGCAAACGGTCACCCGCTATGCTGATTCTTGGCATCATATAAAACCTGCTTGGTATTATGTTACAGCAGTGATCCCCATTTTCTGGTTACCACTAAGTTTAATGCTTCCTTGGTTAGTTAAACCATGGATTGCAGCATTTAGAGAATGTGACCCACGTATTATTTTACCGATAGGTTGGGTGGTCTTAGTGATTATATTCTTTAGTTTGAGTCCAGGTAAACGAGGAGTCTACATCTTGCCAGCTCTTCCAATGCTGGTGCTTGCAATAGCTCCTTATTACCAAGCTATTTTGAACATAAAATTACTGAAAACACTGTTGTTCGTGATGTGCTTGATATTTAGTATAGGATTAACGCTGGTAGCGATTCTTGGGTTACTGGATGTCAATGCGATTACTAAGTTAACGAGTAAAATAGATGTCGAGCCTTGGTATCTATTCTTAAGCATTGGCTTAAGCAGCTTATTTGGTATTATGGCCTTGGTTCGGTTTTCAAAATGGTTTGCGTGGCCGTTGTTTTTTAGTGCTCTGTGGTTGGTGTATAGCACTTATGGATATGTGTTGAGAAATAATATTAGTACGCCAATAAGTATATATGAGCAGACAAAACGCCACATAGATCAGAACGCTGAAATTGCCCTTGTTTCTTTTTCTGAGCAATTCATTCTATTTTCACCCTATCGCATTTATCATTTTGGTTATCATACCGCTTTGGGGCCGCAGCTCGAAGCTGCATATCAATGGTTATCGAGTGATAATCGATTTGTATTAATTGAAGATGAGCAGATTAATGCGGACTGTTTTGATACTACTGACGTTTTCGATCTAGGTTTTGCGCATAGACGTCATTGGATCCTTTTACCTTATTCTGCAAAACGGTCAGATTGTTCTTATGGACATTCCGAAGTAGAAATATTTACCTATGAAGCTAAGCGCTAACTCGAACGCACATAAACCACGGTTTTATTTTTTTGTGAATATCTTTGTCGCCATTAAAATGGCTTGATTCTCACCATTATTAACCTGCTGAATTTTTACAGGTACATAGTTATGGTTAATATCAAACCAAATTGATGTTTCACGAGAGCTTGTTTTGCGTGTTCTTATCATTAATACCGTGTCGACGTCACCTATAGGTAACGAAATAGTGTGTTCGCCTTTATACAAAAAATGATATTGGGTTTTTTCTTTCTGCTCTTGGACATCAACAGTGATATCCGTTTTTAGACCAGAGCAAACCAATTCTCTCAAGTGATCGTAGACAGATAATGGGTCAAATGACCGATTGCTTGACACGTCCTGTTTTATTAAATACGACTTGGTTGTTTTACTTTTGAAAGGCTTTTTTTGCTGCTTAGTGTATTTTACAGGCACTAACCCGTTGGCAGTATAATTAGGTAACTCGCTTATTTCTTTCTGTACAAACTCCATAAACGCAACTGATGCCGTCACATTCGATTGTAATTGCATCCCAGTATTATTTAGAGATTTAAGGCTGCGCTCTGCTTGTCCCACATTGTATTCATCACGAATCAAGTCGAACTGTAATTCATAACTTTTTAATCTGCATTGCAGGGTATTGATGTTAAGGATGCCACTTTCCCCATCCCCATCAGGTTCATTGTCTGCGAAGCAGTGAAAGGGGGTGACCAGAACATATATCGACACTACCTTTAACACGGTGCTAATTGTACTGGAATACATATTTCCCTCCTAGATTAACAGCAATTTGAGTCAGTTACTGAAAGCAGCATTTTTGAACACTGGATGCAATTTTTATGTATTTGAATAGTATTAAAACCGCTGAAGCTTTCCTTTTACCTTACATGAAAATACCGCAGAAAGTATGTGATAAGAAGTTGTGATTTAGCTCCTATCTAAATTAATAATTTCATTTAGAAAATAACACTATGAATTGTAAAAAGTACTGACAAAAACCTGAGTGTGTTGTAAACATCGCGAACTGGTTAATTTTCCAGAAATAAATATTTCGTTCCATGAACGCATTTTTGTCCGAGGCGGGTGTCTCTTCCGAGTTTCTTGCAGCCAATAGATATTGGTCAAATCATAGTTAAAAATCCCCATTTTTAGGGCTGCTGAATCAACCGCACAAAATTCAGGACGTAGAGTATTTCGAACTTATTAACCTCTTTGTTAGTTGAATAAAGAGCTACCAAAATTTCCGTTAAGCTAATACAAACTAATTATTTTAGGTATCGCAATGAAAATCTTAGCAGAGAAAGTGGTTGAAACTGTTGTAAACCGTATTTGTGACATTTGCAACGATAGTGTCATGATTGAAATGAATGGCCATACACACAAAGAATGTGGAGAGTTAAAAGCAAGCTGGGGATATGGCTCTAAAGCAGATGGGATAACTTATGGTCTTGATTTATGCGAAAACTATTTCGAAGTCGCGCTACATGCACTAAAAGATTACCGAAGAAGTATAGTCATGTTTGACGAAAAACAAGAACTACCAGATAAGGCTTTTGGAATCGCCACCAAGGGTCTGCGCTAACTTCCCTGTTAATAAATAGTACTATTTTGGCTTTAACTTAACTTTTGACACGAACAATCGACCACAACAAGAAGAAAGAGGTGTCGTAGCAGGTGACGGTATTTTGGAGCGGTTTCATAAGGCGATCTTCAACGAATTTTACCAAATCACGTTTAGAAAAAGCTGTGTTCGACGATGGAGAAATTATAAAAAAATCTGGACGATTGGATAGATTCCGACAGCAATCATCGAACCCATTAGAGTAAAGTGTCCTGCGGAGGAGCGCTGTATGCTTCTTTTTAGGAAGCTCATTCCATTAAAGGCATTTCTCTATAAATAACATAACCAACCTAAACTGTAATTCGTAACCAGTTGAGCGCCAAATGGATACTCCGCGTAAATTCGAAAAATGAAACTGCTTGATTCTAAAGGGCTGCACCTGGATCTCACTGTTGGCATAAATCTCAAATTTGATGTCGTAATACAGATTATAGATAAAAATATTTTTCATAAGTTTACGTTTAGACGTCTAGACGTAAAGATGTTGACATTCAATGCGTTTTGCTCCAAATTTAGTGCATCTCAACCCATCTTGGAGTCATTATGCCTATTCGTATCCCTACTGAATTGCCTGCGCAAAGCATTTTAAACAGTGAGAATATTTTTGTGATGGATACTGATCGTGCCGCCATGCAGGATATTCGTCCTCTGGAAGTCGGTATCTTGAATCTAATGCCGAATAAGATGGAAACAGAAGTGCAATTTTTACGTTTGTTGTCGAATACACCTTTGCAAATCAATGTCGACTTGATCCGTATCGATAATCAGGCACCGAAGAACACACCAGAATCCCATATGAAAGCTTTTTATCACAACTTCGATGATGTGGCAGACAAACAGTACGATGGGTTAATAGTCACTGGTGCGCCTTTGGCGTTGCTTGACTATGATGACGTTAAATATTGGGAAAGAATGAAAGTTGTGCTGGAATGGGCGCGACGTCATGTGCAATCTACTTTGTTTTCATGTTGGGCCGCCCATGCCGCTTTATATCATTTCTATGGCAAGAATCGCAGTTTACGTGATGTTAAACTCAGTGGGATATTTCCTCATCAGGTACAAGATGAACACAATGAATTGATGCGCGGCTTTGACCCTGTTTTCTATGCCCCTCACTCACGTTATGGTGAAATCAGTGTTGCGGACTATGAGTCAGTGGAAGGCTTGAAGGTTTTGGCCAGTTCTGAAAAAACCGGCGCCTACCTCGTCGCATCTGAAGATCGGCGGTTAGTATTTGTTACTGGGCATCCTGAGTATGATCCTGACAGTTTAGATCAAGAGTACCAACGTGATGTAAAAGCCGGTTTGAATGCGATCATTCCTGAAAATTATTATCCTGATGATGATCCCCAATGCACACCAATGGTGACATGGCGAGCCCACGGTAGTCTGCTGTTTACTAATTGGTTAAACTACTACGTATACCAGAATACTCCCTATGATTTGGCATCTTTGTCGAATAAAGATTAGAGCAACTTATTTATCAGTTTTAAAGGAAATAATGTGTCAACGGTATCTTCAGAACAAGCACTACACGACGCTGCAAAAACACGTATTCTTATTTTAGACGGCGCTATGGGGACTATGATCCAAGCTCATGATTTTCAAGAAGATGATTATCGTGGAGAGCGATTTGTGGATTGGCATAGCGACGTTAAAGGGAACAATGATCTATTGACCCTTACCCAGCCTGAAGCCATATTTGATATTCATTGTGCTTATCTTGCCGCAGGGGCGGATATTATTGAAACGAATACCTTCAATGCTACGACTATTTCTATGGCGGATTATAATATGCAGTCGCTGGCAAAAGAGATAAACATTGAGTCTGCAAAGCTCGCACGTAAAGCGGCGGATAAATACAGTGCACTCACGCCGGAAAAACCGCGTTTTGTTGCAGGTGTATTAGGGCCAACGAGCCGCACTGCTTCTATTTCTCCCAATGTGAACGATCCTGGTGAGCGTAACGTTACCTTCGATGAGTTGGTCGAAGCATACGTCGAAGCGACACACGGACTAATTGAAGGGGGAGCAGATTTGATTATGATTGAAACCATTTTTGATACCTTGAATGCAAAAGCTGCTGCGTTTGCTGTTGACGTGGTTTTCGATGAATTAGGCAAAACCCTACCTGTTATGATTTCAGGCACGATCACCGATGCCTCAGGGCGCACTTTATCAGGTCAGACTGCTGAAGCGTTCTATTATTCCATGCGTCATACCAGCCCATTTTCTTTTGGATTAAATTGCGCACTAGGCCCTGATCTACTGCGCCAGTATGTGGACGAAGTGTCCACCGTAGCAGAGTGCCTTGTGTCGGCGCATCCGAATGCTGGTTTGCCAAATGAGTTTGGTGAATACGACCTTGAAAGTGATGAAATGGCTGAACATATTCGCGAGTGGGCACAGTCCGGTTTAGTTAACATTGTGGGTGGGTGTTGTGGTTCAACGCCTGAGCACATCGCCGCGATTGCCAGTGTGGTTGATGGTGTTGCACCTCGGGCAATTCCTAAACGTGAAGTGAAGCTGCGTTTATCGGGACTTGAGCCGTTTGTGCATTAATTAACTGACAAATATATATTGACCGTGGGTGACTAAATAGCAACGGCCCACGAAGTAACAAAGTGAAAAAATTTAGTAGACTGAGTGACCTATGATCAAAGCAAGAGCATCCTTTATTAATGTCGGCGAGCGTACTAATGTAACGGGCTCTGCCATGTTCAAACGCCTCATTTTAGAAGGCGATTTTGAGAAAGCGCTAGATGTTGCTCGTCAGCAAGTAGAAAACGGTGCGCAGATCATCGATATTAACATGGACGAAGCCATGCTCGATTCAGAAGCGGCCATGACCCGTTTCTTGAATTTAATTGCCTCAGAGCCTGATATTTCTCGTGTACCTATCATGATTGACTCGTCAAAATGGTCTGTTATTGAAGCCGGCTTAAAGTGTGTGCAAGGTAAGGCAATCGTAAACTCTATTAGCTTAAAAGAAGGTGAGGAAAACTTCTTACATCAGGCTAAATTGCTTAAGCGCTATGGTGCGGCAACTGTCGTTATGGCCTTTGATGAGACTGGGCAAGCCGATACGGAAGATCGTAAATTTGAAATTTGTCAGCGTAGTTATCAGCTTTTAACAGAGAAAATAGGTTTCCCGCCTGAAGATATCATATTCGACCCTAATATCTTCGCCGTGGCTACCGGTATTGAAGAGCATAACAACTATGCGGTGGATTTTATCAATGCTACGCGTCGCATAACGCAGAAATTACCCCACGCGCATATCTCTGGTGGCCTATCAAATGTTTCATTTTCATTTCGCGGTAACAACCCGGTGCGTGAAGCCATGCATTCGGTGTTCTTATACCATGCCATTAAAGCCGGTATGGATATGGGCATCGTTAATGCCGGTCAGCTTGAAGTGTACGATCAAATCCCAGCGGAGCTAAAAGAAGCGGTTGAAGATGTAATCTTGAATCGTAATGCGGATGCGACCGACCGTTTACTAGAGCTCGCACCTAAGTATCAGGGTGACGGTAAAGCGCAAGTAAAAGAAAACCTAGAGTGGCGTGAGTTACCTGTGAATAAACGCTTAGAGCATGCTTTAGTGCGGGGGATTACTGATTATATTGATGAGGATACAGAACTCGCTCGTCAGCAAGCTGAGAAGCCGTTACACGTCATCGAAGGTCCCTTAATGGACGGTATGAATGTAGTGGGGGACTTGTTTGGGGAAGGCAAGATGTTCCTGCCGCAAGTGGTTAAATCCGCGCGGGTTATGAAAAAAGCAGTTGCATACTTGAACCCTTACATTGAAGCCACAAAAGATGTGGGTAGTACCAATGGCAAGATTTTACTGGCGACGGTGAAAGGCGATGTACATGACATAGGCAAGAACATTGTTGGTGTGGTGCTGCAATGTAATAACTTTGAAATTATTGATCTCGGAGTCATGGTGCCTTGTGCCAAAATTCTTCAGGTTGCCAAAGATGAAAATGTCGACATGATTGGCTTGTCTGGTTTGATTACGCCTTCTTTGGATGAAATGGTCTACGTCGCTAAGGAAATGCAACGTCTAGGTTTGGATTTACCCTTGTTAATTGGTGGTGCAACAACCTCAAAGGCGCATACTGCGGTTAAAATCGAGCAAAACTACGACCAACCGGTAGTTTACGTTCCTAATGCCAGTCGAGCCGTTGGTGTGTGTCAAAAGCTTATATCTAAAGAGCATCGCCCTGCCTATGCCCTGCAAATATCAAAAGAGTACGATGTTGTCCGTGAGCAACATGCGCGCAAAAAGCCTCGTAGTCGCCCTGTTTCGTTGGAAAAGGCCCGTGCCAATGGTTTCGATTTTGATTGGAGCCAATACACGCCACCGGTACCTAAAACATTAGGTGTCAGAACCGTATCAGTAACCTTACAGGAGTTACGTGCGTATATTGATTGGACGCCATTTTTTCTAACCTGGTCTTTAGCGGGGAAATATCCGCGGATTTTGCAAGACGAGGTCGTGGGAAAAGAGGCGCAATCGTTGTTTGATGACGCCATTGCTCTGCTTGATGACTTATGCGCTAACAATAAATTGCAAGCCAAGGGCGTTGTGGGGATATTTCCTGCTAATCGAGTTGATGATGACATTGAAATTTATAGTGACGAACAACGCAAGGAAGTACGTGAAGTGTGCCACCATTTGCGCCAGCAAACTGAGAAAACTAAGGGGTTTAATAATTGCTTGAGCGATTTTATCGCGCCTAAATCCACAGGTAAAGCCGATTATATGGGCGCATTTGCCGTTACCACAGGTATCGGTGAAGATGAACTCGCCAGCGCATATATTGCGGACGGTGATGACTACAACGGTATTATGGTTAAAGCATTGGCGGATCGTTTGGCTGAGGGTTTTGCTGAATATTTACACGAAAAAGTACGCAAAGAAATTTGGGGCTTTGTACCGGATGAATCACTGAGTAACGAGGAGCTTATTCGTGAAAAATATCAAGGTATTCGTCCTGCTCCCGGTTACGCGGCTTGTCCTGAACACACTGAAAAACAAGCTATTTGGGATTTGCTCGACGCAGAGAAAAACACCGGGATGAAACTCACGGAAAGTTATGCAATGTGGCCAGGTGCCGCGGTGTCTGGTTGGTATTTTTCTCACCCTGAGTCCCGTTATTTCGCCGTCGCACAGATACAAAAAGATCAAATGCTTGATTATGCGCAACGTAAAAGTTGGTCGGAATTAGAGGCGGAAAAATGGCTTGGTCCTAATCTAAATAGCTAACGTTGAACCAGAATGAGTGTGACACAATGACAGAAAAACGTTTTAGCCCTTCATGCGACAATAATAGAGAGCCCATTTTAGCTGTGCTAAAAGAGGCGTTATCGGGTCACACTCGCTTACTCGAAATCGGTTCGGGAACGGGACAGCATGCCGCTTATTTTGCGCCAGCGTTACCTCATATACTCTGGCAAACCAGCGATTTAGCCCACAATCATAGCAGCATTGATGCTTGGCTGGCGGAATTAACAATAGGTAACGTGCGCAGTCCGTTGCACTTTCATATAGGTGTTGATGAATGGCCGTGTAATGACGTTGATAGCGTATATACAGCCAATACCACGCATATTATGCAGCCCCATGAAGCACAAATAATGATGCAGCTCGTGGCGCAAAACTTATCTTCAGGTGGGATTTTCTGTCAATACGGTCCGTTCACTGTCAACGGTGAATTTACCAGCGCCAGTAATCAATCATTCAATCAGCATTTATTGAACGAGGGATGCGGTGGTATAAGAGATATAGCGGAGTTGCAAAAATGGGCCAGTGGATTGGTGCTGGCAGAGCAGCATTCTATGCCAGCAAATAACATGATGCTTATTTGGCGCAAACCGTAACTTAGCTTAATAGCTGAATTTAAATTCTAGTTATCGGATATTATTTTAAACGGTAATAATTCTGCGGCATTTGCTTTGTAGGTTTCAATATTGCTATCTTCCTGACGTAAAAAACGTCGCACGCCGTCTTGAAATGCAGCTTCGGCTAGCCAGTGATTTGAATAACAATAAATGGGTTCAAAGCCGCGTAAAATTTTGTGTTCACCTTGAGTTCCAGGGTTAAAAGAACTGATATTATGCTCGATGCAAAATTCAATACCTTGATAATAACAACATTCATAATGCAGGTTATTAACGTCTTCTAGTGCCCCCCAATAGCGCCCATAAAGTTGTTTATCGTCAAATAGATAAAAGGCGCTAGCCAGAGGCTGGCCGTTGCGTGTTGCGATTACCAACAATATATTACTTTGCATGGAATGATAAAGGCGGGTAAAAAAGTCACGGTTGAGGTAACCCCGGTGCCCACTGCGTTTTAAGTAAGTTTGTTGGTAACATTGATAGAAGAAGTCAATATGTTCAGGATTAATATCTGCTCCGTAGATCCGCTCGACCTGAACGTCTTGCTCTTGGACTTTTCGCCTTTCATTACGGATTGATTTACGTCGTCTGGAGGTGAGTGTTGCGCTGAAGTCATCATAATTACGGAAATTCCGATTAAACCATTGAAACTGAACCGCTCTTCTGACCATATGCTGTTCTTTATTCAGGGCCGTGCTCAAGGGCTCAGGCACGAACAACCAGTGCATAGAGGACAGGCCGTTTTGAATGGCATGCTTTTGAATCGCTTTACATAATTGCGGGATAAGCTGGTCCTGGTCCACCTCATTTTTAACCAATAAACGCGAACCGGAAACCGGTGTAAACGGAATAGCACAGACTAATTTTGGATAGTAATTAAGACCATATTCACGGTAGGTATTGGCCCAGGCAAAATCAAATACGTATTCGCCATAACTGTGATTTTTGATATACAAAGGTAGAATGCCCACCAAGGTTTCACCCTGGTAGATTGTAAGATGTTGTGGATGCCAGCCTGTTTTCGGCTCAACTGAACTTGAACGTTCAAGCGCTTCGATGAAGGCGTACTGATGAAAAGGATCACTATTGTGAGCCAATGCATGCCAACTCTCACTGTCGATTTGCTCTATGCTGCTTAGAAACTTAAAATTAAATGTTTGGCGCATAACACTCTACAGGATCCCTTTATAGGGCGATTATATTACCTGATATGACAGATAACGAAAGTAAGAACATTAAATATAGTATTACCAAATATTTATCTATGCGCGAACATAGTCACCATGAATTGTTACAGAAATTGCTAGCGAAGGGATATGAGCAAGCGCTTTGTGTGGAGCGCATTAAGCAATTTCAAGAAGCTGATATCCAAAGTGATTTACGGTTTGCTGAAATGATTGTGCGCAGTCGGGTTGCAAAAGGTGTTGGGGAGCAACGAATTCGTCACGAACTTAATCAGCAACACGTAGCAGACGAATTAATCGAGCAAGCGATAGCTGAGCAGGAGATAGATTGGGATGAGTTGGTGTTACAGGTTGCTGTGAAAAAATTTGGTCATAAACCAGCCAAAGATTGGCCGGAGCAACAAAAACGTAACCGTTTTTTGCAATATCGAGGGTTTAGTCATGAGCAAATTCGTCGCTTGGAAAGTGCGTTCTAAGTGCAGTGAAGTCCTTAACAAGACTGGGGAAAACATGCTATCGTTACCACTAACTAATATATAGAAATGGCCGTTTAAGGCCGTTTTTACCCTCAAATCAATAAATGTTGTTTCAGGATCATCAATGAGTAAGAGCACAGCGCAAATTCGGCAGGCCTTTTTAGATTTTTTTGCAGATAAAGGGCATCAAAAAGTTTCTAGTTCGTCTCTGGTTCCGGGTGACGATCCAACTTTGTTATTCACCAATGCGGGCATGAATCAGTTTAAAGATGTTTTCCTCGGTACTGAACAACGTAAATACACCCGTGCAGTGTCTTCTCAACGATGTGTACGAGCTGGCGGTAAGCACAATGATTTAGAAAACGTGGGTTATACAGCACGTCATCACACTTTTTTTGAAATGCTCGGTAATTTTAGTTTCGGTGATTATTTTAAACACCAAGCGATTGGTTATGCTTGGTCTTTTTTGACCGAAGAGTTGAAGCTACCAAAAGACAAGCTGCTGGTGACCGTATATTCAGAAGATGATGAAGCGTTTGATATTTGGCACAAGGATATTGGGCTTCCAAAAGACAAAATTATTCGTATTGCGACCTCAGATAACTTCTGGTCTATGGGAGATACAGGTCCTTGCGGCCCTTGTTCTGAGGTTTTTTATGACCACGGCGAACATATTTGGGGTGGACCACCAGGATCGCCTGAAGAAGATGGCGATCGCTTTATTGAAATATGGAACTTAGTATTCATGCAGTTTAATCGTCAAGCAAATGGCGATATGCAACCTTTGCCTAAACCTTCGATAGACACTGGCATGGGTTTAGAGCGTATTTCAGCTATTTTACAAAACGTGCATAGCAACTATGAAATCGACATTTTTCAAAATTTGATCAAAGCCACAGCTGATTTAGTTGGCACCACAAGCCTTGATGATAAGTCATTGCGTGTGGTAGCGGACCATATTCGTTCTTGTAGCTTTTTAATCACTGATGGCGTCATGCCATCAAATGAAGGTCGTGGGTACGTGCTACGACGTATTATTCGCCGCGCAGTGCGTCACGGAAACAAATTGGGTGCGAATGGGGTGTTCTTCTACAAGTTGGTAGGCGCTTTGGCACAGGAGATGGGGGATGCTTATCCTGAGCTAAATGAGCAGCGGGCGATCATTGAGAAAGTCCTGCGTGTTGAAGAAGAACAATTCTCACGCACGCTTGAGCGAGGCATGCTTATTTTGAACGATACCTTGGCAGAACTCGATGGCAAAGTCGTGCCAGGGGATGTGGTTTTCAAGTTATACGATACTTACGGTTTTCCTGCGGATTTAACCAATGACGTAGCGCGTGAAAAAGGCCTGAGTATTGATGAGGAAGGCTTCGATCAAGCAATGGCAGAGCAACGCAAACGTGCCCAGAAAGCCAGTCAGTTTGATTTAGATTACAACGAGCAACTGCGCAGCGATCTTGAATCGGTGTTTGTCGGCTATGAACAAGAGCAAAATACTGCCCAGGTGCGGGAGATATTCTTTCAAGGTGAATCTGTTAATGAGCTAGCCTCAGGCGACAAAGGCACGCTGATCCTTGATGAAAGTCCATTCTATGCGGAATCAGGTGGCCAAGCCGGTGACATTGGTGTGCTAGCGAGCGAGACGGGCGATTTTACCGTCACCGATACCGTAAAGTTAGGCAAGGCCATTGCGCACAAAGGTATAGCAACAAGTACTATCGCAGTAGGTGACAAAGTTGAAGCGAAAGTGGATGGCAAAAGGCGCCACGCGATTAAACTAAATCACAGCGCCACGCACTTGATGCATGCTGCGCTGAAATCGATTCTCGGTGAACATGTCAATCAAAAAGGTTCTTTAGTTCAAGCTGAACGCCTACGTTTCGATTTCTCGCACTTTGAAGCCATGAATAAGCAACAGATTGCGGCCGTTGAAACTATGGTCAACGAACAGATACTTGCTAATCATGCTTTGCAGACCCAACTGATGGGACTTGAGCAGGCCAAAGAGGCTGGTGCAATGGCTTTATTCGGTGAAAAGTACGATGACGATGTGCGCGTTGTGTCCATGGGTGGCTTTTCAATGGAGCTATGCGGCGGCACACATGTTGCGCGTACTGGTGACATTGGGCTATTTAAAATTATCTCTGAAAGTGGCATCGCATCCGGTGTAAGACGTATTGAAGCCGTGACCGGATTAAATGCCTTGCAGCATGTACAGCAACAAGCAAGCGAACTAAGCTCCATCAGCGGTGTCTTAAAAACGGATGTGAGTACGGTAGGCGATCGCGTCACGCAGCTTCTTGAGCAGACAAAAATACTCGAAAAAGAAGTGACTCGCCTTAAGCAGGAAATCGCAAGTAGTGCAGGAAGTGATCTTTTATCCCAGATAAATGAAATAAATGGGGTAAAAGTGTTGTCTTATCATTTACAAGGCATTGAAAGTGGCGCATTACGCTCCATCATAGATGATCTGAAAAACCAAATCGGCAGTGGCGTCATATTATTAGGCGTAGCGAATAACGATAAGGTGAGTCTAATTGCCGGTGTGACCAAAGATTTAACTCAGAAAGTAAAAGCTGGTGAGTTAGTGAACTTTGTCGCTCAGCAAGTAGGTGGAAAAGGCGGTGGTCGTCCTGACATGGCTCAAGCTGGCGGCTCACAACCAGAGAATTTAGACAGTGCAATCGCTTCAGTTGCAGGCTGGTTGCAAGAAAGGCTATAAGCGTATTATCGACTAATTTTTGCTGTGACAACAAAAATAAGGAAAGGTCGGGTGTGTAATTCTTTGGTAATTTCAAAGGGATACGCTAGTTTTAAATTAGGGATTATTTTTTTGTAAACGGATAAGGAGCTAAAGAATGCTAATTTTGACCCGTCGTGTTGGTGAAACCTTGATGGTCGGTGACGAAGTCACAGTAACGGTATTAGGGGTTAAAGGTAATCAGGTAAGAATTGGGGTGAATGCACCAAAAGAAGTATCTGTTCACCGAGAAGAGATTTACATGCGAATTCAAGCTGAAAAAAATGGTCAGCTGGCTGAACATGATCAATCTACGTCAGATGAAGATAATTAAATTTATGTTCTACTGATAAAAAAAGCTGGTTCATCCAGCTTTTTTTATGCAAAAAATTCACCTCTAAAATCCATAAAATTTACTGGGAAGCGATGAATTATCGCTATTATAAGACGTTTTTTGTACGAACGGCTCAAAATAGCAGCAAGCAGTTTAAATCTTTATAAAAAGTGTTTGACTTACTTCTGTGTGTAGGTAGAATTCGGCTCCAGATTTAGGAGACACACCAAACGGTGAAAGGCGCTTCCCGAGCTAAGGAAGTTAAGTAAATAAGGCCTTTGTCAGATGGATTATGCGTTGGCATAATACTCAGGCAGCAAATAAATCAGCAGCAAAAATTTAAAGGTTTTCCGGAGAGGTGGGTGAGTGGCTGAAACCAGTTCCCTGCTAAGGAACCATACGTATTACTCGTATCGAGGGTTCGAATCCCTCCCTCTCCGCCATTACTAAATACGATAATAGAAATATTATTAAGAAGCTTAGACTAAAGGAAATAAGCTTTAGTAAAACAGGGTAGTGTGCCTAATATGTTTTACTTAATACCGAGTTTGCGCATGTAGCTCAGCTGGATAGAGTACCTGGCTACGAACCAGGTGGTCGGAGGTTCGAATCCTTCCATGCGCACCATTTTTAAAATTTGATATGTTAGTCTTATATTAAATCATCCCGTTTTTGCGCATGTAGCTCAGCTGGATAGAGTACCTGGCTACGAACCAGGTGGTCGGAGGTTCGAATCCTTCCATGCGCACCATATTAAAAAACCCACTGTTTCAGTGGGTTTTTTTTTGCCTGTTTTCTCACTCAAAAAATTAAGTGCATCATCGCTGTGATGACAGCGCAAACTTGTGACCGCTGGACCGTTCTAAAATTATCAGCATTGTCACATATAACACGACGGCTAGATTATGCTTGAACTTGCCTTTTTACGTCGTGCTTAGGTCTATTTACCATGATATCAGCCTTGAGTTACCCAAGTATTCAGCAGTAAATGCTATTTTTTGGGTAATAATGCAATAAAAGTGAATTATTTCTTATTTTTTATTCGTTTTTGCTTGCCTGTAAAAGTTGTTTTCTGCCTACGCTCATGGTACTTATCGGGTCGTTTTGTCAGTTATCGGAGAAATACTAACTATGCAACCTGATGTCACGTCGTTATTACTTGAAGCTGGAATGCTCCTTTTAGTGGGTATGTCAGTAGTTTTTCTCTTTCTGACGTTGCTGATCGGGGCTGTGAACGTCATTGCTTGGGCTTCGGCTAAGTTTCCTGAGGACACGCCGAGCGCTAGCAAAAACATGCATAACCGCGCCGCGCCAGCTACCAGTCAGTCAGGTGTACCTGCGCCAGTCGTTGCAGCAATCTCTGCTGCTGTCGAACAGTATCGCCGTCAACACTAATTTTACTCATTATAAATAGGAACCCAAGATGTCAAAACCATTAGCCATCACGGACGTCGTGCTGCGGGACGCACACCAATCTTTACTCGCCACTCGTATGCGTATCGAAGATATGTTGCCCATTGCTGCAAAACTTGATCAGGTCGGGTACTGGTCCCTAGAAACATGGGGTGGTGCGACATTTGATTCCTGTATACGTTATCTTGGGGAGGATCCATGGGAACGCATTCGTTTACTGAAACAAGCCATGCCTAATACTAAACAACAAATGTTGTTACGTGGACAAAATTTGCTGGGCTATCGGCACTATGCTGATGATGTTGTTGAAAAATTTGTAGAACGTGCTCACGTGAGTGGTGTGGATGTATTTCGAATTTTTGATGCGATGAATGATATTCGTAATCTAAAAACAGCGGTGAATTCTGCAATTAAAGTTGGAGCTCATGCCCAAGGGACTATTTCTTATACAGTCAGTCCTGTTCATTCACTGCAATTGTGGCTGGATATGGCTAAAAAACTGGAAGACTTAGGTGTGCATTCCATTTGTATCAAGGATATGGCGGGATTACTTAAGCCCTATGCTTGCGAAGAGCTCATTACGCGCCTTAAAGAGACTGTGAGTGTGCCAATTGCTATGCAGTGTCACGCTACCACTGGGTTAAGCACTGCCACCTATCAGAAAGCGATAGACGCAGGCATTGATATTCTTGATACATCAATTTCGTCGATGAGCATGACCTATGGGCATACAGCAACGGAAACCATAGTTGCGATAGTCGAAGATACCCCGCGTGATACTGGACTTGATTTACCTCTGCTTGCTGAAATCGCTGCGTATTTTCGCGATGTGCGGAAGAAATATGCCAAGTTTGAAGGTAGCTTGAAAGGGGTTGATGCACGTATTTTACTTGCTCAAGTGCCTGGTGGCATGCTGACGAATATGGAGTCGCAGCTGGTTGAGCAAAATGCGCAAGATAAATTAGATGAAGTATTGAAAGAAATTCCTCGTGTACGCGAAGATCTTGGTTTTATACCACTGGTCACGCCTACCTCACAAATTGTCGGTACGCAGTCTGTGTTAAATGTGTTAACCGGCGAGCGTTATAAAAGTATTACCAAAGAAACGGCTGGCGTATTAAAAGGCGAATACGGTGCGACAGCCGCGCCAGTAAACAAGGCACTACAAGCACGAGTGCTTAATGGCAAAGAAGCCATCACCTGCCGCCCGGCTGATTTGTTAGAAGATGAACTCGCATCCCTAGAGCAAGAATTATTAACCCAAGCACAAGAGCAGGGCATTACTTTAGCTGATGACGTTATTGATGATGTTTTAACTTACGCTTTGTTTCCGCAGATTGGGCTGAAATTTCTTAAAAATCGTCATAATCCAGAAGCATTCGAACCGATTCCAAGCGCGGATGATGTCAGCCCGTCCTCATCAGCTCCTGCAACGTCTACCAAGGCGACTGAGTCTTACTCAGTGCGCGTTGACGGCAAAGTATACGCAGTTGAGGTGGGTCAAGGTGGTCAGTTAACAGATATCCAAGTTGCAGGTGCTAGCGAGCAGCAGAATAATGCGGTTGTGTCTGCTACCGAAGCCGGAGCGGGAGAAGATGTTATGGCTCCTCTGGCTGGTAATGTATTTAAGCTATTGGTTCGCCAAGGGGATGAAATTAGCAAAGGTGATGTCATTCTCATCATGGAAGCCATGAAAATGGAAACGGAAATCCGCTCAACTGCTTCGGGTACTATTCGTGACATATTTGTCAAAGAGGGTGATGCAGTGCAATCAGGCCAAACTATGCTGACGCTAGGTTAAAGGGAAATACCGATGGATAAATTAACCTTACTTTGGCAAAGCACTTCGCTGGCGCATTTCGAGCTCGGTCAAATAGTCATGATGGCGGTAGGGTGCTTATTACTATTTTTAGCCATTGTTAAAAAGTTTGAGCCCTTGTTACTCGTACCTATTGGCTTCGGCGCAATTCTAACCAACATCCCATTAGCGGGATTTAGCGAACCAGGCGGCCTGCTTTATTACATTTATTATGTCGGTATCGAAACTGGCGTATTCCCGTTACTGATATTTATGGGCGTGGGGGCAATGACAGATTTTAGTGCGTTAATTGCTAATCCACGAATGTTGTTACTGGGTGCTGCGGCTCAATTCGGTATTTTTGGGACTTTATTTGGGGCAATTGCCTTGAACTTGGTGCCCGGGTTCGAGTTTACCTTAAAGGACGCATCGGCCATTGCCATCATAGGAGGTGCGGATGGGCCAACAGCGATATTTTTAGCCTCAAAATTAGCCCCTGAATTATTAGGGGCTATTGCAGTGGCTGCGTATTCTTATATGGCGTTGGTACCCATCATTCAACCGCCGATCATGCGTTTGTTGACGACACCAGAAGAACGAAATATCAAAATGGCTCAGCTGAGAATTGTCTCTAAGCGCGAGAAAATAATCTTCCCATTGGCTGTGCTGTTAATGACGATTTTATTTTTACCTTCTGCCACGCCTTTAGTGGGAATGTTCTGTCTTGGTAACTTGATGAAAGAGTCAGGCGTGGTTGATCGTCTCAGTAATACGGCACAAAATGAGCTGATTAATATTGTGACTATTTTTCTCGGCTTAGCAGTGGGATCTAAACTATCTGCGGATAAGTTTTTGACTTTGGAAACCTTAGGGATATTGGGGTTGGGCGCGATAGCGTTTTCAATAGGCACCGCCGCTGGAATTCTAATGGCGAAAGCCTTGGGTAAATTCTCCAGTGAGAAAATTAATCCGTTAATTGGCGCTGCGGGTGTATCGGCAGTGCCTATGGCTGCGCGGGTCGTAAACAAGGTCGGGCTCGAGACTAACCCCCATAACTTCTTACTGATGCACGCCATGGGACCGAACGTTGCCGGTGTGCTTGGTTCAGCTGTTGCGGCAGGTATCCTGCTTGCGTTAGTGGGTTAACAGGGATATTACACGTGGTGAAATTGAACGTTTAGTGGCAAGTGCCTCTAAACGTTTTGATGCGTGCTGATAGTTTAAATTCTATTGAGAATTGTCCGCAGTAAATTAATTTAGTCTTGGCCGCTTATTAAGGCTTGGTGGGCTTGCACTAACTTTTTGGTATACTCGTCTTTCGGCCAATGAAAGATGACATCTGTTTTACCGGACTCTACTACCTTCCCTTGTTTCATGACCAAAATCTTGTCACTAATATGCCGGACTATCCCCAAATTATGGGAGATAAAGATAAAACCAAGGCCCAGTTCTCGTTGCAATTCCATCAGTAGGTTCACGGTTTGTGAGCGTACCGATGGATCGAGTGCCGCAAATGGCTCATCAGCTACGATCACCTGAGGGTTAAGAATAATTGCACGGGCGAGGGCTACGCGCTGTCGCTGGCCGTCAGAGAGCATATGACGGTAGAAGAAACGATGTTCAGGTAGCAAACCAACGAGCTTCAAGGTTTGCTCCACTTTGCGCATACGTGCCTGTGAGTCAAGATTAGTATTTAGTTTCAGTGGCTCTTCTAATATTGAGCTTAAGGTGATCCCTGGATTCAATGATTCATTGCTGTTTTGAAACACCATCCGAATATTCAGTACTCGATGTTTATTATCGTATTGTTCCAGCTTTCGCTCATTAAGGTAAATAGCACCGCTGTCTGGCTGCTCAAGACCGACCAATAATTTCGCCAATAGCGACTTACCTGAGCCGTTGGCACCTACTATGGCGAGTGTTTCCCCTGCTCGGATACTAAAATTGACCGGCCCTAAGGTAAATTTTGTACCTTTACGCTGCCAACGTTTACCGTGACAATTTTCGAACGTTAAGTTTTCAACTGAGAGTAGATCGTTCACTTTTTATCTCGATGTAACGGAAAATGACAACTATAGGTATGCTCGTGGATCCGGCGTACCTCAGGCACTTTTACACACTCTCTACGCGCTCTAGGGCAGCGTGGACCTAACCGGCAACCTATTGGAAGGTGTTGAAATGTAGGAATAGTGCCACCTAAGGAGGGTAACGGTGATTTCGGCGGTAAATCGCTACGAAAGCTCGGCGCGCTCTCTAACAGAGCCTTAGTATAAGGATGTAACGCTCGTTTACGTAATTGTGACATACGGCCGCTTTCCACCGTTTGTCCACAATACAGTACCGTCATATGGTCTGCCATACTCGAAATAGCCAGTAAATCATGGCTCACAAAAAGTATGCTCATCTTACGAACTTGATTCACTCGACTAAGTAACTTTAATATTTGACTTTTATCGGTGATTTCCATACCCCGAGTAGGATCGTCGGCAATAATCAATTTAGGTTGTGACGCTAATGCCATCGCTATCATAAATTTTTGGCATATATCGTTAGGAATTTGATGAGGCAGGCTGCGCATATATACCTCATGATCTTTTATTCCCACTCGATGAAGTAGTTCAGATGCATATTTTTTACGTCGTTTAGCGCGGTTCCAAAACATACCTTTTTCTAAGCGTGTGGCTAAAATAACTTCTTTCAATTGATCGCCCAGGGTGACGATTGGATCGAGCGAACTTTTTGGATTTTGAAAGATAACCGAAATATCAGAGCGAATGATCTTCCGCCGCTCACGCACTGACATGGTTAATAGGTCTTGGCCGCGCCAGGTCATGCGGTCTGCGGTAATACGCCAACGGTCCGAAATAGCACCGACTATGGCTTTAACGATAATACTTTTACCTGAGCCTGATTCACCGACAAGCGCGTGGATCTGACCTTCGTTTATCACCAGATTTATTTTGTCTAACGCTTTTATCCAACCGCTCTGAGAATCTATTTCTAGCGTGAGGTTTTTAATGTCGAGTAAACTCATTAGCGAAGTAACCTGTAGCGTAAGGCTGAGCGCAAGCCATCACCGACTAGGTTAATGGACATCATCATCAAAAATATCGCCGCACCAGGCATAGCTATGTTCCATGGAGCCACATAAGCTGACGCCAAGCCTTCTGATAACAATGCACCTAATTCCGGTGATGGTGCCTGTGCTCCTAGATTTAAGAAACCTAATGCACTGATATCCAGGATTGCCACAGAAAGCGCTAGTGTCACCTGTACTACCAACATTTCAGCCATGTTGGGTAAAATCGAATTGAAGAAGATATGTACCTTACCGGCACCGTCAAGTTGGGCTGCCAAAACATACTCTTTTTTCATCTTTTGACGCACTATATCCCGAGTTTGATGGATAAATTGAGGGATTAGCGCAAGCGAAATTGCCCACATGCTATTGACTAAACCTGTACCAACAATCGCAATGATGATGATAGCAATGAGCAGGGTAGGGATTGCCATAATGGAATCGAGTAGATGGTTTACAACACTAGAACGTAGACCTTTGCTCATACCGGCCATTGCGCCAAGAGATACACCTATTAGCATAGAAATGATGACCAGTACTAAGCTGATCCCAAAGGTCATTCGGCATCCATAAATGATGCGCGACAGCATATCTCGGCCTAATCCATCGGTACCGAACAAATGACTAATATCGCCATTGTTGTCCCATGCTGGTGGGACTAATAAAAAGTCAATGTGTTGCTGCAGGGGATCAAACGGTGCCAGCAGTGGGCCAAAAATCATGACAAAAATAAAGAATATGACACAGTAAAGACTCATCAAGGCAGCATGATTCTCTTTAAATTCTTTCCAAGTATTCTGTATCGGCGAAGGATAAAACTCTTCTTGATATAAATTAAGACGTGGCATGTTCTGGCCTTCTGCGAGCTGGATCGAATATTTGGATCACCATATCAATTGTGATGGTAAAGGTCAGTACTAAGGCAGAAACGGCTAACATTCCTGCTCGTATCGCCGGGAAATCTCGTTGGTAAATAGCTTGAATTAGACCATTACCAATACCTGGCCATGAAAAAATAGTTTCCACTATCATGGCGTTTGTCAGCAAGGTAGTAAATTGCATCACCAATAACGGCAAAATAGGAATAAGGGCGTTTTTTACTCCATGGCGCAAAACAACTTGTCGTGGGCTTAAGCCTCGGGCGTAGGCAGCTTGAATATATTCACTGTTCATGACTTCAATCACAGAGCGGCGCGTGATACGTAAGATAATAGTGCAGGTCACAATGGCGATTGATACACTTGGTAGCACTAGATGTTGCAGAGCATCTTGAAACGCAAACTCCTTGTCAGGTACATCACTGAGTAGAATATCAACCAAGATAAATCCCGTCTGATAAGGAATATCGTAAAGTAAACTAATTCGGCCAGAAAGTGGGAACCAACCTAGCTGGATCGAAAAAATCAGTATCGCAATCAACGCCAGCCAAAAAACAGGGATGGAATAACCTATTACACTGGCTGATAATAGCGAAAAATCGATAAATTTATGATGGCGTAAACCGGCGAGAAAGCCTAAAGGTAACCCGATAACGAAGGAAAATATTAATGCATAGGCGCTGAGTTCGACACTGGCAGCCAATGAACGGCTAATCTCCTCGGCCAAAGGCAAACCAGAACTAAAACTAAGTCCCCAGTTTCCAGCAAATAAATGATTTACGTACTGCCAATATTGACTGATAAATGAGTCCTGCATGGCGTATTGTTGTGCTAACAATGCATAACCCTGCTCTGAGCTATTGCGAATACCTGTTAAGTTAACCAGCGGATCGCCCGGAAATAAATACGCTAGTGAAAACGAGAAAAAACTTAAAATAAGTAAGGTTAGCGTAAGCAAGCTAATATGACGTAGCATGATTTTTAGCATTATTGCTTACTCACATTTCTAAACTGGATCCCGCCATAAGGATTGATCTCAATACCTGTAACATTGTCTCGATAGGCTTGATAGCGAAATGCATGAGCAATTGGCATGAGGGGCATCTTTTCATTAATTAACTCTATGGCTTTACTATAAAAATAAGCACGGTCCTCCTGATTGGTATAAGTCAGCGCTTTATCAATAAGGGTATCGTATTCTTTTGAGCACCACCGAGCACGGTTAGTACCAGATTCGATCGCAGAGCAGGTGAGTAACGGACGGAAAAAATTATCTGGATCGCCGTTATCAGCCGACCAACCTATCAACACCGAATCATGCAATCCTTGGTTCAAACGAGCTCGAAAAGTAGACCACTCGTAGCTAACAATGTTTGCTTGAATGCCGACATCACGTAAATAACGCTGCATCAGTTCTGCCATTTTCATTGCATTTGGATTATAAGCTCGTTCAACAGGCATGGCCCAAATGGTCATGCTAAATCCTTCTTCAATACCGTTCTCTCGAAGCAGCTTTGCCGCCCCTAACGGATTGTAAATACTGCTCTTGGAATCTGGCTGAAACGCCCAAGACGAGGGGGGGATAATTGAGGCCGCCGGGATGGCACTGCCGAAATAAATAGCTTCCATCAGGGCATTTTTGTCGATAGCCATTGCAAGTGCCTTACGCACTTCAGGGTTGTCAAAAGGAGGTTTGGTGGTATTGAACGCCCAGAATCCGACATTCAGGCCAGGTTTCTCATCTAATATCAGTTCTTTACGTTTACGAATAATGTCGAGCTGACTGTGCGTGGGAAAGGCCATTGAGTCACATTCACCCGTCATCAACTTCGCGAGGCGTAGTGAACTCGAAGGGGAAATATCAAAAATAAGTTGCCCAGTGCTGCTGCGTTCACGCCAATACTGAGGGTGGGCGTCGAAGCGAACATATCTGTCTTGGCGGAAGCTTTTGAATTTAAATGGGCCGGTACCTATGGGTTGAGTGTCAATGAGTTCTGGCGTCCCAGCGGCTTGTAATTGGTCTGCATATTCAGCCGATAAAATAATAGAAAAATCTGTGGCTAAATTAGATAAAAAGGAGCTTTCTGCTCGCACCAAGGTAATTTCAACTCGGTAGCGATTAATACGTTTTACATGGCTGATCAAATCGGCTAACCCAACGCTATTAATGTAAGGATATCGCCCACCTGATACATCGTGATAGGGGTGATTCTTATCACGCCAGCGGTTAAAACTGAAAACAACGTCATCTGCGTCAAATGAACGGGTGGGGGTGAAATAGGATGTGTTTTGAAATTCTACATTTTTGCGCAATTGAAACGTATATATTAGGCCGTCTTCGCTGGTCGTCCAACTACTGGCTAGCCCTGATACGGTTTCCCCTGTGACCAAGTCGAAATCTAATAGGCGATCGTAGATTTGATGAGATGATACATCGACTGTTGTGCCGGACGTGTCAAGTTGGGGGTTGAAGCTAGCGGGATTTCCTTCTGAGCAATATATAATGCCTTTGGGGTGCTTATATTCATTTTTTTCCGGACTACAACCCATTAGCGACAATATACACACTAACACCATGCACACAGGAGAAGAGATGGAAATATGCAGACGACGAACATTCATAATCGTTATTCTCTGTCTTCAGGAGGCGTTTCGAGTAAATTATATTTTTTTAGATAGCCACGCAACTGATGATAGGTCAATGACAGCCGGTCAGCCGTTTTTTTCTGATTGTATTGGCTTTCAGCGAGGGCTTGTTTAATTAAATCTATTTCAAAATCTTGAGAAAGCTCCTTTAAATCAACAGGGAAATGAAAGGTGTTGGTATGCTGAGCATGGGTATTTGCGTTACTTTCAACGGGGTAATTATGGGGGGCAGTCGTTATTGTTTCCGGCTGAGAAACGGGAACTTCAATCGCTTTGATACGATCAGTTGTTCGCATTCGATTAACTGGGCGGTAGGCTGACTCAAAGGGATCAAGCACGATATTGTGCACGGGTAAATCTGGATTATTGGCGCGATATACTGCCCGTTCTACAACATTTTTGAGTTCGCGGATATTACCTGGCCAATGGTGCTCTAATAAAACTCGCTTTGCTTTTTCAGTAAACCCACTGAAAAGCTCCATTTCTAATTCTCGGGCCATGTTAATGGCGAAATGTTCAGCCAGCATCATGATATCGTCTTTACGTTCACGAAGTGGCGGCAAGGTAATGACATCAAAGGCTAAGCGATCGAGTAAATCCGCTCTAAATTCGCCACTTTGTGCCAAAGCGGGTAAATCTTCATTCGTTGCAGCAACTAGACGAATATCCACTTTGACACTTTTAGAGCCACCAACACGTTCAAACTCTCCATATTCGATAACACGTAGCAATTTTTCTTGAATCAAACCTGAGGTATTGGCTAACTCGTCGAGAAATAGGGTACCGTTATCTGCCGCCTCAAAGCGGCCTTCTCGTCTTTTGGCTGCGCCGGTAAACGCCCCAGCTTCATAACCGAATAATTCACTTTCCAGTAAACTTTCGCTTAAGGCCGCGCAATTAAGCTTCGAATAAGTTTGATCCCAACGCTTAGACAGATAGTGTAATCGAGCGGCTACGCCTTCTTTACCCGTACCGCGTTCTCCGATAATTAACACGGGTTTATTTAGCGGCGCAATTTGAGATATTTGCTCTAGCACCTCGAGGAAACTGTTGGATTGTCCTAACAAATTATCTTGTTGGCGAAAGCGGTTCATCAATATCCTCAAAAAGTGGTGTAATCGACTAACTTATGGTGGATGTAATTACAATTGTAGATCTCAGTTACGTGAGAGTAAATTAATATTTGTTTAAAATCAGATATTTAGTCATTACACTTAGTTGGCCTGTTAATTGAATATGATTAATTAACACGAGCTTCCAGCATATGCTAGATGTTCACCATTAGCTGACATTATATAGAGGTAAAGACTATGGGTATATTCTCGCGTTTCACAGACATAGTGAACTCAAATCTCAATGCTATTTTAGATAAGGCGGAAGATCCTGAGAAAATGGTGCGCTTAATTATTCAAGAAATGGAAGACACTCTGGTTGAAGTACGTTCAGCCTCTGCGAAAACAATCGCAAATAAAAAAGAAATTACGGCGCAAATTAATAAATTGCATAACGAAGGTAGAGATTGGCAGAGTAAAGCTGAGCTGGCGATCAGTAAAGACCGAGAAGATTTAGCTCGAGCAGCGCTGCAAGAAAAGAAAAAGTGTGATGAGTATGCGGTGACTCTAGAAGCTGAATTGAATTCAGTGGATGAGCAAATCAGTAAATTGCAAAGTGAGGTTACGCAGTTGCAAGATAAGCTTGCTGATGCAAAAGCGCGTCAAAAAACCATTATCATGCGCCAGAAAACGGTGAGTTCACGCTTGGATATTAAGCGTACGCTAAATGATGGAAAAGTAGATGCTGCAATGGGTCGTTTTGAGCAGTATGAACGTAAAATTGACGATCTTGAATCGCAAGTGGATGCTTATGACCTTGGTAAAAAGACTTTAGCAGATGAATTTGCTGACCTAGCTGCCGATGATGAAATTGATGATGCATTAGCAGCATTAAAAAAGAAAGTTAAAAAGCAAACTGCTGACGCTAAAAACCAAGACTAATATCGATTAAAGGAGAAAGGTTGTGGAAGATATCATTGGGATCATTATTGCGCCGATCATTATTTTTATGGTGATTGTCGCCCCGATTTGGTTAATTTTGCATTACCGCAGTAAAAAACAAATTAGCCAAGGATTGTCTGACGAGGAATACGCTACTTTGCAAGAATTAGCTGACCGGGCAGAGAAAATGGCAGATAGGATCCATACCTTAGAATCCATTCTTGATGCTGAGGCACCCCAGTGGAGGAACAAAGTATGAATACAAGAGGCGAGTTAACCCGTGACCCAGATAAGGGAAAAATCGCCGGTGTTTGTGCCGGGGTTGCTGAGTACTTTGGGATTGAATTGTGGTTGGTACGCATTTTAGTAGTATCCGCATTCTTTTTAACTGCGGGTACCTTTGTTGTTGTAAGTTATGTGGCAGCATGGTTTATATTAGAAAAAAAGTCTGCCCGCCAGGGTCACGCTCAATTTAAAAGTGCACGCCATGCCCATCGTGAGCAAAGTTCCAGTGGGAAAGGCTGGCACAATGCAAACGACGAAGAAGACGAAAAAGTAAAAGTGAAGTCGAAAGTTTGGCAGTCAGGCGAACCGCCTAAACAAGCATTTGCTGATATAAAGCAACGCTTTGAGAAGAATGAGGTACGCTTAAGACAGATTGAAACTTATGTAACGTCTGCGCAATATCAGCTAAATAGAGAGATAAATAGTTTGTAAATAACGCTAGGTATTTCTCATATCGGCTTAGGTTACCTAGGCCGATATTCATCCCCCCTTTCTTTCTCCTCTATGGACTCCATATCAAATATCTAGCAATCTACTCATGTAACGCCTTGTTGCTTGGAGCAATTCAATAGGAAGTCGCAATGAAAAATTACTTAAAGAACAGTCATTTCATCGACAAAGTGAAACAAAACGTCAAGGTGACTGGCGCTAGGCTCGCTGACCGGCATCTTAATCTAGCGGTGACTGGGTTAAGTGGCAGCGGAAAAACGGCTTTTATTACCTCTTTAGTCAACCAGTTACTGGAGGCAAACGACAGTGCTGAGCTGCCGTTTTTTTCAGTGGTTAGAGAAGAACGGTTATATGGCGTAAAACGTGAGGCTCAGCCTAATTTGAGTTTACGGCGCTTCGAATATGAACGCGCGATGCAAGCACTTGACGCACAACCAGCATGTTGGCCGGAATCCACCACAGGCATTAGTCAAGTGAGGTTGCATATTCGTTATAAAAAAAATCGAGGATTGTCCCGTTATCTTAGTGAAGATGCGTTGCTTATCCTTGATATTACCGACTATCCAGGCGAGTGGTTATTGGACTTACCCCTTCTCGAAATGGATTTTGCTCAGTGGTCACAACATTGCGAGCAGGAATTGCTGTCTCCTGAGCGAATGCAATTGGCTGGTGAGTTTGTGACGCTCAGAGATTCGCTAAACTTAACGGCTAAGGGAGATGAACTGGCCCTTAAACATATCGCCAGTGTGTATACCGAATACCTGAATCAATGCAGAGCTGCCGGGTTTCAGCTATTGCAACCAGGTCGGTTTATTTTACCAGGAGAGCTTGCGGGCGCGCCAGTGCTGGATTTTTTTCCTTTATCTGACGTTCAAGTTCAGCAGATCTCACAAAGGGGAGCAGTTAAAGGCAGCAACCAAAATTTACTGCATAAACGGTATGAGCATTATCAAGAGCAAGTTGTTAAACCATTTTATACCCAACATTTTAAACGCTTTGATCGCCAGGTAGTGTTAGTTGATTGTTTATCGGCTTTGAATAATGGCAGGGCACATTTCAATGACTTACAGCGAGCTTTAAATTGGCTGTTAACCAGTTTTGAATACGGTAAGTCAAACATCTTGTCACGGCTGTTTGATCCCAAAATTGATAAATTAATTTTTGCAGCCAGCAAAGCCGATCATGTTACACCGGATCAGCAAAGTAATTTGGTTAAGTTGCTTGATTCCATGCTGCATAATGCCCGAAAGCAAATGCAATTTGACGGCGTCGCGACTGAATCAACGGCAATAGCTGCTATTCGGGCATCCCAAGCGGGAAAAGCCGTTCATCAAGGAGAAGACATTCAAATACTACAAGGTACAGACGCACAGGGAACGCCCATTCGAATGTTTCCAGGAGATGTCCCTGCTAAATGTCCGGGCGATAATTTTTGGCTGACGCAAGGGTTTGATTTCCCTCGATTTGCTCCGCCGCAAAGATTAGAACAGCAAGCATTGCCACATATCAGGATGGATCGCGTATTAGAATTTATTTTAGGGGATAAAATACGATGAATTCAACCAAAGGTAATAGCGGCGAAGCAACCAATATTGCGGCTGATATCTCGCCGATAAAATCAAAGGTTACATTGGAGGTTGAACAGGACAATGCTGCCTCTGCTCATATACGTCAGGCCTCGTCAGTAGATATTGATCAGGAATGGCACGCGCTAGAACCAATCGATTACGCATCAGAACAAACTGAACACAGTGACAGCAACCTTATACCAAAACCTAAACGCAAGCGCTGGTTAGGAAAACTCATGGCCGGCTTGAGTCTTGTTGTACTCGTGTTGAGTACCGTTGAATTGGGCATGTTTATTCATGATATGTATTTACAAGATGATTGGTTAAGCGGCATATGGCTAGGTGTAGGCGTGTCGATTCTAGTGTTACTTTTTGCCGCTGTTTACAGTGAGTGGCAGGGGTTACGCCGACTTAAAAAACAAAATTCAGCTCGTCAAACTGCAGGCGATTTATACGCCACGCCGGCTATTGGCTTAGCTAAACAGCATTGTTTGAACATCGCGGAAACGTTACCAACGGGCTATGAAAATGCTATTGCCTTATGGCAGCAAAGTATAGATGAACATCACACCGACAAAGAAGTGCTAAGTCTCTTTGAACAGCAAGTGATGACTAAGGTCGATCAAAATGCGCTAGCAAAAGTGATGCGCAATGCTGGGGCGTCGAGTGTTATGATAGCGGTCAGCCCATTTGCACTGCTGGATATGGCGATAGTGCTGTGGCGCAACGTGCGTATGTTGCAACAGGTGAGTGAAGCATACGGTGTACATCTAGGCTATTGGGGACGCATTGCGTTAATACGCCAGATCTTTCATAGCATGCTTTACGCAGGGGCTGCTGAGATTATTTCAGATGCCGGTAATTACGCACTTGGTGCTAGCTTAACCGGTAAGTTATCGACCCGCATCGCGCAGGGTATGGGGGCAGGTGTATTAACGGCTCGAATAGGATTAAACACGATCCATAGTTGTCGTCCTTTACCTTGGTTATCGGTACAACGACCTGGGTTGAATCAGTTGAGCAAGAAAATATTAGCTGACTTACATAAGCAATTGAAATAAAAAGTACGTAGTTTGTTTTGTAGCTGACAAGCAAAGTATGCGTAGCTATATGTTTACGTTTTGTGATTTTATTGTTACCAGCCTGTGTCTTCTGATTTAGTCAGCTTTGGGTAGACTTCGCCCAAGAATGATTCAAAGAAGGCAGTTTTGTTTTTATGGCTAAGCAATCCCAATACACGTCACACACTCCAGATGAAAACGGTATCGTTCACTGGAGTGAAACAGAAAATAAAATCTGGCAGCGTTTAATCACTCAGCAAAAGAGCCTGCTTCATGGCCGGGCGTGCGATGAATATCTGCAAGGCTTAGCGTTGCTCGATTTGCCCGACGATCGCATTCCTCAACTCGGTGAAGTGAATGACGTGTTAGCTGACACTACGGGTTGGGAAGTAGTACAGGTACCAGCGCTAATTAATTTTGATTCTTTTTTTAAGCTCTTGGCAAACAAGCAATTTCCCGTTGCAACTTTTATTCGCAGCGATAAGGAGTTTGATTACTTACAAGAGCCAGATGTATTCCATGAAATATTTGGTCATTGTCCGCTGTTGACCAATCCTGCATTTGCTCATTTCACGCATACCTACGGTAAACTCGGATATGCAGCGTCACCGAAGGAGCGTCAGTATTTAGCTCGCTTATACTGGTTCACTGTTGAATTTGGTCTAGTGGACACGCAGGAAGGTTTACGTATTTATGGTGGAGGAATACTTTCTTCTCCAAAAGAAACACGCTACGCGCTGGAAAATGCTAAGGCTGTGCGCCGAAAAATGCAGCCACTAGAAGCGGTTCGTACCCCATATCGAATTGATATAATTCAACCAATTTACTATGTTCTCGACTCTCTTGCGTCACTTTTTGATTTGGCTAACTCAGATATTATGCAGCTGGTGGAAGAAGGTCAAAAACGTGGATTATACCCACCTCAATTTGAACAGAAATTGAGCCAAGAGAATTAGCGTTTCTTACATTTAGTAACAATCTGCTTTCAAATTAACCGTCTATTAGCGCACTATCAAATGTTAATTTGGTGTGCTGCTTAGCTTGTTTGTGTAATAATATCTTTACAATGAATTGAATTAAGAAGTTTTATGCGTCTGGAAATAAGTTGTCAGGACCGTTTGGGTATCACACAAGATGTCCTTGATATTTTGGTCAGCCATGAAGTGGACTTGCGCGGCATTGAAATCAATGAAATGGGAAAAATATACCTGAGTTTTCCCAATATGGATTTTGCAGACTTTCAACATTTAATGCCGAAAATTAGAAAGATTGAAGGCATCGATGATGTAAAAACTATTCCATTCATGCCCCTTGAGCGCGAACAAAACCAATTGCGAGCGCTATTGCAAACTTTGCCCGACCCTGTTTTTTCGGTCGATACCAAAGGGCGAATTTTACTGCTCAATGATGCGGTAACGACTAGCCTAGAAACGCAGCGTGAAGCGTTGATCGGGCTAGATATCGATGAACTCGTTAAGGGGTTTAATACCCCGCGTTGGTTAGAAAGTAAAAAAATTACCAGCATTACACAAAAAGTACGCTTTATTGAGCAGAATTATTTAGCGGACATCCTACCCGTTATGGTGCCGGATTCGGGGGGGGAGCCGATACTGGCAGGCGCAGTTTTTATCCTTAAATCCGAACAACGGCTTGGCCAGCAACTCACAGTATTTCATGAGGCATCTATCGACAGCTTTATGTCGATTCAAGCGTCGAGCAAAATCATGAAAAAAGTGGTGCGTGAAGCGAAGCGCATGGCCGAACTCGATGGCCCTATTATGCTCTATGGTGAAACTGGCACAGGTAAAGAGCTTATCGCTCATGCATGTCATGAGGCAAGTCGCAGAAAAGATGCCAGTTTTTTAGTCTTAAATTGTGCCTCACTGCCAGATAACGTAGCAGAAACAGAGTTGTTTGGTTACGCCGCAGGTGCGTTTGGACAGACATCTGGTAAAGAAGGACTACTAGAGTTAACCCAAGGAGGTAGCTTATTTTTGGATGAAGTAGGAGACATGTCGCCGCAACTTCAAGCTAAGTTACTTCGAGTACTTCAAGACGGCAAATTTCGACGGGTGGGTGATACCAAAGAAGTGAAAGTCGATGTACGTTTTATTTGTACAACGCAAAAAGATCTCACTCAGTTAGTGCAAGAGGGGCGCTTTCGTGAAGATTTGTATTATCGATTAAATGTACTGAGTCTCGGTATACCACCATTACGTGAACGTAAAATGGACATTATCCCGCTGGCGGAAACGTTTTTGAAACAACATAGTCTGACGCTAGGGCGCAAGGTCCCGAAACTAACGAAATCGTGTGTGGATTATATTCAAGCGTACCCATGGTTCGGAAACGTGCGCCAATTAGAAAATGTGCTCTATCGTGCAGTATCTTTGTTGGAGGGGAACGAATTGGGAAAAGAGCATATTCAGATCCCGTCGAGCGCGAATGCCATGAGTTTTGTCACCGAAAACTTTGAAGGCAGTTTAGATGAAGAGGTCAAACGTTTCGAAAAAAGTATATTACAGCGGCTTTATCCTAGTTACCCTAGTTCGCGTTTGTTGGCGAAAAAACTGGGTCTCAGTCATACCGCTATCGCAAATAAATTGCGCGATTACGGGATCAATAAAAAGTCTGTAAAGATTTAACTACGCTACTGTAGTGTAAAGCTGACAACGCGAGGTCAGTAACCGTTATCTTGTATTGTATAAAATAAGCAAATTTACAATGTAAACATTATGTTACTTTTTGTTCTTGTTTCCTCGCTGCTATATTAATAGCGGTGCCCTATGCAAGGTTGTTTTTTTCAGGTTAATTGATGTAGTAGCGCAATTATCCAAGAGAAAATTATGTCTTTGGGCACCACCTATAATCCTTTAAACACAGACGGTTTTGAATTTATTGAATTTACAGCTGCTGACGAACGAGGCATCGATGCCCTTGATGACTTGTTCATATCCTTGGGCTTTGCAAAAATAGCCGAGCATCACTCTAAAAAGGTGTGGCTGTATAAACAAGGTGGCATTAACTTTATTCTTAACGCTCAGCCGTCATCACGAGTGGAAAGCTTTGCCCGCTTATATGGATCAATCGTGTGCGGAATAGCTTTTCGCGTCAAAAACGCAAAAGTTGCGCTGGAACATGCAGTTGAAAATGGGGCTAAACCGTTTGAGGGCAATCTTGGGCCGGTGGAGCTCAATCTCCAGGCGGTACACGGAATTGGCGAGACCTCGCTTTATTTCGTCGACCGTTATGACGATGATTCAATTTATGATATTGATTTTAACTTTAACTTCGCCCCGAATTGGCAACAAAAAATGCAAGAGTGTGGTGTGGGCTTGCATACTCTGGATTATCTTAGCCATAACGTAAAACGCGGTAATGGGGTCATATGGGCAAATTTTTATGAACGTTTGGGTAACTTCAGGGAAGTTCGTTTTTGTGCAATCGAAAACAAACCAACGACGCCAACCAGTATAGCCATGTCTTCACCCTGTGGGAAAATACGTATTCCCATCACTGAATCATCTGATGATAAATCTCAAATAAAAAAATATATCCGTAAATATAATGCAGAGGGGATACAGCATATTGCTTTATCCACTGATGATATAGACCAAACAGTCAAAATACTGCGCGCAATGGGGGTGGATTTCGTGGATACCCCAGTGCCCTATTTTAATGGTATAAATGAGTTCATGCCTAAGCAGGGGAAAGATCATAACGCCTTGAATAAATTAGATGTTTTGCGCGAAAGCGCAGCAAAGAAAGACGGAATACGACTGCATCTTTTCGTTAAAACGGGTTTCCGTGGCGTGTTTTTTGAAATTATCCAGCGAAAGAGTCGATGAGGAGAATGTATAGCTTTAGGGGAGTTAATCAACAAGAGCAAAAAACGGATTTGAGCCGATAATGACAGGTAGAGCGATAATCCATCTAAACTATGTATTACCGCTTCGTTTTATCATTAAAGGATTATTGTTGCTTAATAGGCAGTTCAGTTGTGTTTTTCACTTGCTTAAGGGCAAATGTAGAACTTAAATGGTCTACTAACGGTAAGTGGGTTAATTTTGATTTAAGTAAATGTTCGTATTCTTCAATACTTTCGACAATCACTTTCAATAGATAATCTTTCTCACCACTAGTTGTATGGCACTCAACTATTTCGTCTATATTTTGCACCGCTTTTTCGAAATCGTTTAATGATTCACCATCATGGTTTTTCAACGTCACATAAATAAATACCGAAACGCCCAAGTTAAGCTTTTTACTATTGAGCAAGGTTACTTTTTGCAAAATGATCCCATCTGCTTCCATGCGTTTAACACGTCGCCAGCAGGGGGTATGAGACAAGCCGACTTTTTGGCTTAGCTCAGCCATAGAAACGGTTGCATCTTTTTGCATCACTCTTAAAATTTCGCGGTCGAATTTGTCCAATTTCATCATTATTTTTCAATTTATAGCGAAGTAAAATTCGCAGCTAGCATGCTGAAAAAGTCTATCATTTTCAAGCACAGATATTAGGATATATATCCTATATTAACTCATGGATAATGACTACTGTTGCAGTGTAGTAATTCCGTCACATTAACATTGCAAGGCATATCCTCTTTGATTTGGGCTAGTATATCCCTAGCTTAACTCACATAACTCAGAGAACAAAAAATGTCTGTTTTTGACCATATCGAATTTGACGAACATGAACATGTCGCATTCTGCCACGACAAAGAAACGGGTTTAAAAGCAATTATTGCTGTGCATAACAGCCATTTAGGCCCTGCGCTGGGTGGATGCAGAATGTGGCCATATGCAAGTTCGGAAGAAGCGCTAAATGATGTGCTTAGGTTGTCAAAAGGAATGACATATAAAGCGGCAATGGCAAACCTAAGTCAGGGGGGCGGAAAGGCTGTCATTATCGGCGATCCTCGTGTGCATAAAACGCCAGAAATGATGCGTGCAATGGGCCGTTTCGTTGAGAGTTTAAGCGGTAAGTATATCAGTGCTGAAGATTCAGGAATGTCTGTATCTGATTTAAAGTTGATGGCTGAAGAGTCGACCTATATTTCCGGTACGAAAGCCAGTTATCACTTTGCAGGTGAAGAAGCGGATGGTAATCCAGCTCCCTCCACAGCTTATGGCGTATTTGTCGGTGTAAAAGCATCCGTTGAATATAAGTTTGGAACAAGCTTAAAAGGTAAAAAAGTAGCGATTCAAGGGTTGGGGCACGTTGGATATCGACTCGCCGAGCATCTACACAGGGAGGGCGCTGAGTTATACGTTGCCGATATCTACCCTGAAAGTCTCAATCGTGCTAAAGAACAGTTGAATGCGACGATAGTGTCTCCGCAAGAGATCCTTATGTTAGACGTAGACGTTGTCGCGCCCTGTGCGATGGGGGCTACGATTAATCGTCAGTCCGTCGAAGCACTTAAAGCAAAAGTGATTGCTGGGGCGGCAAATAACCAACTCGCCACTGAAGATTTAGGCGAGGTTTTGCGCAGTAAGGGTGTTTTATATGCGCCAGACTACGTGATCAATGCTGGTGGGATAATCGATATTTATCACCAAAAAATGTTGAGTTCGAACGAAGCGTTAAAAACCCATTTAGAAAAAATAGGTCATACACTTCGAGAGATATATTCGCGCGCGGATGAACAGAAATTAGCCACAAATGTTGTGGCGAACAGCCTTGCTGAAGAAAAATTCAGAAAATAACGCAAAAATGATGACAAATCACGGATGTGGCTTGCATCTGAATTTAGTTTTGTCATAATGCGCCGCCTGAATGATATCGAATAACATCATCATTTAGGCGAGTTTCTATGGTGGTCCTTTGGTCCCTCCGCAATGATACTCTGTGGACTCGGTCAGACCTGGAAGGGAGCAGCCGCAGCAGACGACTCATGTGCCGGAATGTGGCTGGAGGACCGCCACCCAATCTCCTCCATCAATAATTAATTATTCTGATCTTTATCTAAAAACTGGATAGCTTTAGTAACCGCGTTTAAGGTATTCATTTCCATTTGTTGACGCTCACTTTGCGCTAAATAAAATGACATATCCACCTCATATCGGATATAGCGCGGCGGTAATTGATTCAACGCCAAGCAACATAAGTCTGCAATGTAATCATCGTCTTTAACTGAAGTCAGCTTAAGTTGTGAAATATGCTCAAGCACTAAATGCTCGTAATAGTTATGGATATCATCATCAAGTTTCATATTTATTTTACCTTTCAAAATAGCATTTAATAAAAATTAACACTTATAGATTGCATATAAACGTTTTTTATCAAAATTCTGTTGGTCATAAAAGCTCTCTAAGGTTTTTCAGTAAGAACAAACTTATTAAACTAACTTAAGCATTGCTCTGGTCTATCTAGTTATATATTATTCATGAAGGGGTTCACTGCCTCTTAATAAAAAATTCGATCGAGATAACACTAATTTCGACGCTATAAATAAATGATATTAATAATATATTCATGGTCCAGGGAGACATACATGTTTAATTTTAGAAAGAGTGTAGCTGCGCTAGCTGTCGCTGCGTCATTGGGTTGTGTCCTGCCTACATTTGCTGCATCAAATACTCAGGGCGGCCTTGTTGGTCAAGCCTTAGATAACTCTGGCAGTGCAATCAGCCAAGCCGAAATCACCATTAAAAATATTGATACAGGGTTAACACGTACAGCAATGACTGACAGTGAGGGCAACTACCGTTTTCCTCTTTTGCCAGCGGGTAATTACGAAGTTATTGCCCATAAGGATAACGTGGGTGATTCTACCGCTGTTGAAGTTGGGATCCGCATCGGTCAGAACGCAAATGTTGATTTGTCTGTCGCAAGTAGTTCCTCCATGGAAGTCATTGAAGTTACTGGTAGCAATATATCTATGATGGATGTGGCAAGCAGTGAATCAGTGATGATTATTGACAGTTCCACTATTGATCGTTTGCCCGTCTCACGTGATATTGCTTCTGTTGCCTTACTTGCGCCTGGCGTGAACCAAGGTGACTCTGCATTTGAGGGTGATAGTAAATTAGTCTCATTTGGCGGCGCGTCTGTTGGTGAAAATGCTTTTTACATTAATGGATTAAACACAACTAACTTTCGTAACGGCTTAGGTGGTTCCACTGTGCCGTTCGAATTCTATGAGCAGTTTGAAGTGAAAAGTGGTGGTTACGGCGCTGAATATGGCCGCTCTACTGGTGGTGTTGTTACCGCTATCACAAAATCTGGTGGTAACGATTTTAAATTTGGGGCTACTGCTTTCTATGAACCCGATGCCTTTCGTAAAGATAAGCCAAATGTCTACTCAGCTGATGGGAATTTGGTTCAAGTAAATGATCAGGATGAAGCGGATAACTACGATTTTAATGTGTACGCATCAGGTGCCATTATAGAAGATTCGTTGTTTTACTATGTTCTATTAAATCCGCGTAAAGAAACTTCATCGTACAATTCTTCTACATTGGGGAGCTCAGCTTTTTACGATAAAGATGAAGAATCGTTGTTTTGGGGACTAAATGTGGATTGGTATATCAATGACGATAACATTGTTGAATTGACCGCATTTAGTGATGAGCGTGATACCGATCTTACCACCTCGACTTATGATCAAGAGACTCAATCAACATCGAGTCCGGGTTTGTCTAAGTTGACTCGTGGCGGTCTCAACGTTGCGTTAAAATATACGTCAATTATTACCGATAACTTGCAAGTAAGTATGTTAGCTGGTTTAAACCGTGCTGATCGTACAGATTCAAGTGAGTTTGACGCGACTTGCCCATATATTGTTGATGATAGAAACGACACGCCAACTAACCTAGGTTGCTGGGCTAACTCTAATGCAGTTACTGCCGACGATGAAAGACAGGCGTTTCGTATCGATGTAGATTATTACTTGGGTGACCACGCTTTGCGTTTTGGTTTAGATGTTGAACAAAACACCATCAACAATATCGAGCAGTACTCTGGTGGTAAATATTACCGTTATTACACCGCTGGTGATGGTGGAGCATTCAACGGTGCTCTTGCTGAAGGTGATGAATATTACCGATTGCTTGAACGTAACAGTAATGGTTCATTTGAAACCGATACTAGTGCCTTTTATTTAGAAGATACATGGCAAGTGTCAGATGATGTAGTACTGACACTAGGTATACGTAACGAAACCTTTGACAATAAGAACGCGGAAGGTGACTCTTTTATTAAAGTGACTAACCAATGGGCCCCGCGCTTGGGTGCAAGTTGGGACATCAATGGTGAGGGCATCACTAAAGTCTTTGCTCATTACGGTAAATATTATTTGCCCGTGGCAGCGAATACCAACTTACGTCTTGCAGGAGCCGAACTGTATACACGCCGTTATTTTGCGCTTGATGGATTAACCGCTGACTCGTTGCCGACGAATGATTATTTTTCTGCTGTAACGGGAACCACAGTGACCCACCCAGAACAGCTCAGTGATACAACCGTTTACGACGATGGTATTGCTAACGATACGAGTTCAATCGTCGATGGCAATATCAGCCCCATGTATCAAGAAGAATATATTTTGGGCGTGCAACATCAGTTGAATGACGACTGGGTCGTTGGATTGAGAGCGACCTATCGCGACTTGGCAACATCTATCGAAGACATCGCTATTGATGCCGGTCTACAACGTTATGCTGACGAGAATTCTGGCGTAGATCTCGACTTAGGTGGCTTTGATTACTACGTATTAACAAACCCAGGCAATGATATGTCTGTTTCAGTTGATGCAGATGGTGATGGCGAGTTGGATAATATTATATTGACTGCTGAGCAGTTAGGCTACCCAGAAGCAGAGCGTCAGTATGGCTCGGTTGATTTTACGTTTGCAAGAGCCTGGAAAGAGGACTGGTTTTTACAAGGTTCTTACACTTGGTCTCATAGCTGGGGTAACTCAGAAGGTGCCGTACGTTCAGACAATGGACAGGATGATTCTGGTTTAACAACCAACTTTGACCAACCTGGATTAACACAAGGTGCACGTGGTAATTTACCCAATGATCGTCGTCATCAGGTTAAAGTATTTGGTGGTTATGCAGTAACTGAAAATATTTCAGTTGGTGCGAGCTTTAACTGGCAGTCAGGTCGTCCACGCAATGCATTTGGTTATCACCCAACTGATCTTTTTGCGCAAGAATATGGTTCTGAATCCTTCTATCAAAACGGCACGATTGTTCCACGTGGTAGTTTAGATAACCAGCCTAGCTATTGGGCATTGGATTTAAACGCTAAATACAATACTGAAATTAATGGTGCCGCCGTTACATTTGGACTTGATGTATTTAACTTGTTTAATAACGACAGAGTTCGTCAAACTTATGAAATTGCTGACTCAGAAGATTCAGGTGAATTTGAAGGTGTTGGAACTCATCCTGCTGACCCTTACTACGGATTGGCTGACAATCATCAAACACCGAGGTACGTGCGTCTAAGTGCATCAATGCGCTTTTAAGCTTTTAACTTAGTGATTGACTAATAGGCGTTCATATAAATGAGCGCCTTTTTTTTGTCGACTATAATCTGAAATGGCGATGTTAGCGATTTACAACGCTGGTTTTTGCATGTTTATGCAATGGGTAGAGTATCAATATTTCCCCTTACGATGTTGACTCAGCTATGTTTTACAGAAACTGGGTTCGTTATTCTATAACTCCTATTTATCGGTTTCTATAACTGATTACACGTCTATATCTGTAAATAATTCGTGACTAATTAGCGATGTTTTTTGTTACATTAAATTGAACTTTTAAATATTCTTAAGTTTGATAGGTTGACCAACGCACTATCGTGTGGATATTATGATTACGAGGTTCACTACCTTTACTTAATAAAAAATCGCATTAGCGAATAAACACTAAACACATATAGTGGTCTAGGGAGACATACATGTTTACAAACTCAAAGTTGACGAAGTCGATTCGTCTGGCTATGGCTGTTGGTGCAGTTGCAGCTATTTCATCTAGCAATATTTACGCTCAAGAAACTGCGAATGCTGAAGCCGTCGAAAAAATATCAATAACTGGTTCGCGTATTCGTAGTGCTAACGCTTTATCCACAAGTCCGATTGCGACAGTAGGCGAAATCGAGATTGAGCAAGCGCAACAGCCGGAGATTGAAAGAATATTCAGAAACTTACCCTCAACATTACCTGGTGATAACGGAAATGTTAATAATGGTACTGGCGGGGCCGCAACAGTAAACTTACGTGGTTTGGGATCTAATCGAAATTTAGTTCTAATGAACGGTAAACGAATGGTTCCTTATGACACTGCAGGTAGTGTTGATACGTCAACAATTCCTACAGCGTTAGTTGAGAGAATCGATATCGTTACTGGGGGAGCATCAGCTGTTTACGGTTCTGATGCTATTTCTGGTGCAATTAACGTAATTTTGAAAGATGATTTTGAAGGTGTTGAGCTAGATTTTTCTCACTCAAGAACATCAGAAGCCGATGCCTTTTCTAAGAATATTGCTTTGACTGTAGGAGGGAACTTTGATGATGATCGCGGTAATGCAGTTGTTTCATTCAGTTGGTTAGATCGCGACCCATTGTTATTGGGACAGCGTGATTTAGGTAACTATGGTATTGCTACTGGTAGTGGCGCTAATTATCAACAATTTTTAGATGGTGAAAGCCCCCTTGCCCCTACTGACGCTTTATGTGGCCAAAACGCTCCTAATGTAGTGGCACCTGGTGGTGGTAGCGGAACGACTATCCCTACGCGTTTAGGTGTGGTTGGTGTTCCTGCCGTAGCAGGGCAGTTTAGAGATGATGGCAGTTTGGTCTTAGGAGATACTTGTAGTGCATTCAACTTTAACCCTTACAATTACTATCAAACGCCGGCTACACGTTATAGTGCTACAGCAATGGCGCATTATGATATAAATGAAGATATGACGGCATATAGCACGTTTAACTTCACCAATACATCAGTTTCACAGCAAGTTGCCCCTTCAGGGATTTTTGGTTCCACTTTCTGGGTACCGATGTCAAATCCATTTTTCTCTACGCAATCTCGTGATGCAATTTTAACTGGTGCTAATGCTAGCATTTCACAACTTAATGTTGATGGTTTTCAGACTTGGAGAGATAGCAACGACAATCAAGTTGTTGATGCTGATGATTCACTTCTTGTTGCTATTAATAGGCGCACACCTGAACTAGGGGCACGTTCAACAACTTTTAACACTGATCAGTTTCAGTTAGTAGCTGGTATTAAAGGGTTTTTTAACGATACTTGGGCATATGACGTATCAGTTCAGCATGGTGAAACAAACCGCGTAAACAGTAATGCGGGTTATACTAATGTCGCAAACATTGCTGATGCGTTAAATGCTACGGACGAATCAACATGTGTTGTAGGAGGGGCCTGCGTACCGATCAACTTGTTTGGAGGTTTAGGTACAATTACACCTGAAATGGCTGCGTATGCATCAGCTACTGCTTTCTCAACTACTGAATACCAACAGCGCGTTTTCTCTGCGATAATTGATGGGCCATTTGATTCAGTGGTATCACCCTTTGCTGAATCTGGTTTAGCGATGAGCTTCGGTTATGAGTATCGTGAAGAAATCGCAAACTTTAACCCTGACGAGTGCTTGAAGTTAGCTCCAGCTAGTTGCTTAGGTGGCGCTGGCGGCAATTCTCTACCTGTCGGTGGTTCATTTAAAGTGAATGAATGGTTTACCGAGGGTAAGTTACCATTAGTTGAAGATGCAGCATTTGCTGATATTCTTGAACTTGAATTCGGTTATCGGCATGCGAAATATGACACTGTCGGAGATAACGGAAGCTGGAAACTTGGTTTAGCTTGGAGACCTGTTGATGAATTGCTATTCCGCGTTATGAAGCAGAAGGCGACACGAGCTCCTAATGTCGGCGAGTTGTTTGCTCCATTAACATCTGGTTTAGAGAATGCAGATCAAGATCCGTGTTCAATTGCAAATGTAGCTAATATTGATGACACACTTCGTGCACGTTGTATCGCGACCGGTATGAGTGCTGAGCAAGTTGGAGCCGTTGATGACATAGTCTCTGGTCAAATCAATGTCCTTGCGGGCTCTAACCCAGATGCTTTACCTGATGCTGAAACAGCAAATACAGTGACAGTTGGTGCTGTCTGGACTCCAGAGTTCGATGGTATTGTGAGAACTCAGTTGTCTGTAGATTACTACGATATTGATATTGAAGGCTATATCGGTGAAAATAACCCTCAAGAAATATTGGATGGTTGTTACGTTTTAGGTAACACATCTCAGTGCGCTCAAATCAACAGAATTGGTGGTGGGTTAACTATTTCAGGCTCTGGAGTTGAAGCTTATACAGGTAACTTATCTTACCTTAGCACTCGTGGTGTTGAAGTCGCGTATAGTTTTGGCTTTGATTTAGACGGAATGGGAACGTTGGATTTCGATGGTAGCCTAAATAAATACCTTGAAGCTGAACAGTTAAGTTCACCAGTATCTGAAGTACTAGATTGTAATGGTTTCTACGGCTCAAACTGTGATCCTCAACATGAACTTCGCGCTAGTAATCGTGCGACTTGGAATTATGAAGATCTTTCAATCTCAGTATTGTGGCGTTATTTAGGATCAATTGAACGTGAAGAGTCGTCTAAAGCTTCCACTTTTGAACCTTTCCGTGAAATCAGCTCTTATAGCTACTTCGATTTTTACGCTAACTATGTGGTATCTGAAGGGATTAGTGTTAGTTTTGGTATCGATAACTTAACTGATAAAGATGCTCCTGTAGTGGGTGGTGAAGCAGCTTCTACTTCGTATAATACAGGTAATACCTTTCCCGCCTATTACGATATGTTGGGACGTACTTACAAAGCGAGTGTAAGCCTGAAGTTTTAATAATTTAGCGGCTAAAACGAGTGATTAGATATGTTTAGAGGGTCAGCTTAGTGCTGACCTTTTTTTATGTTAAGTGATTAAAGTTAGGCTTGACAGAGTCGATATTAGAAAATAGCGAAATTCTGTACGAATTTGAAAGCTTTGATACATAGAAGGTTATCTATCATTTAAAATTGCTACAGCCTCTGGTAAGGTTAACAGTAGCTCTTCTGAAGCATCAGGGACGTTTCTTATACCAACTCCATACTTTCTCTATTGGGTTTAATACCAATCCATCTTAAGTGTTGCTCACATCCAACCAGTCTCTATGGCACATTTGGGTGACACGTTTTAGGTCATTTACAAAGTCATTCCATGCTGTTGTACAAGCCTCCAGGATATCATCATATGATTCAAAACTTCGATTTGCTAAATGATGTTGGCGTAGCCAGCTCCATACTTGCTCTATAGGGTTCAATTCAGGCGAATAGGGTGGGAGTTTGATGATACTAAGATTTGGAATGTCCTTAGCAATATCATCAGTATGCCAACCTGCTCCATCCATTATCACCACCGCATGGCATCCTGATTCGGTTGCTGCTGAAATCAACTCTAAGTGCTGACGCATAATGTCTCTATTTACCCAAGGCGCTATAATTGCTTCCGTTCGTCCAGTACTCGGACAAATTGCACCAAACAGATATGCATAGTCAAATTGTTGTTGCTTTACCGCGCGGGGACGAGTGCCTTTGTGTGCCCATAGGCGGGTAGTGGTATTTTGTTGACCTATTCTCGCTTCATCTTGAAACCAGTAATCCACCTTATCTAACGCAATATGCCCTGGGATCCTGTTGATCGTTTCAATTTGCAGTTTTTTTAAACTCGTCTTGAGCCTCTTGAGATTGCTTGGGGTGCTTAGAGCGACTGGTTATCCAGCTAAAGCCGAGTAGATGAAGGCGTTTATAAATAGCATTAGGATGGTAAGCAATCTGATATTCATCAGCAATATAGAGCCGAATAGCTTCACCAGTTAAACGCCCGCCTTTGCTACTACGACTATGTTTATCAATATAATCAAATAATTGCTCACGCTGCTTTGTGGCTAAAGGGCAACTGCGTCCTGGTGCTTTTTTGGCTTCTAATCCTGCCACACCATCTGATAAATAATTGCTTACCCATGTGTTGACACTGCGTCTACTGACTTTAAGAATAAGAGCAATTTCAGTCCTATTTTTACCTTCAATAAAGTGGGATATCGCTAACAGGCGAAGCCGTTTACGTGCGTTTGATTCCATTCTTGATAGCGCTAAAAGGTGTTCTGATGTATCTAGTTTCAAATGAATAAAAATAGTGAATAAACCATCGACACATTTGATCACAAATCACTACTAATTGGTATTAGTTGTCATTTGGAATACTGCTAATCAAATATGTTCCAAAAGTCTGGTGCCATTCATACCTCAATTGGTAAATGCAATGGAAATGCACGGACATCTCAGGGTTACAGCTGACATCCGGGTGAAACTTTTAAAGATAAGCCCTGCAACGGTTGACCGTTTGTTGCAGAACGGAAGGAGGTGTAACACCGGCGGCGTTAGTCACACAAAATCTGGTTCGTTGCTGAAAAACCAAATACAATTAAGGACATTTGCCGATTGGGACGATGCTTCTCCTAGTTTTTTTGAGGTAGATTTAGTCGCTCATTGCGGTGGCGATCCTAACGGAGCGTTCTTAAATACGTTAACGATGGTTGATGTTGCTACAGGTTGGTTAGAGTGTATGCCATTGCTGAAAAAGAGTGCCAACGATGTTATTACTGGCGTTTCTGTCGCGATGAAATTGATACCCTTTGATCTTAAAGGTTTGGGTACTGATGGCGGCAGTGAATTTATCAATCACGAATTATTAGAGTATTGCGAAAAGAACAGTGTCACTTTTACTCGGGCGAGAACGCATAAGAAAAATGACCAAGCTTTCGTCGAAGAAAAAAACGGATCTGTAGTCCGCAGGTTAGTTGGTTACGACCGCTTTCAAGGCATTAAATCACGGGCTGCACGAGCAAATTTCTATCAAGTTTTGAGGCAATACGTTAATTTTTTTTAGCCATTATTAAAATTGCAGCAAAAAAGTAGAGAAGGTGGCCGAGTGAGTAAAAAATATCACATTGCAAAAACACCTTATCAACGGATCACACTAAGCGAAGCCATTTCTTCTGAAATTAAAAATGAATTAGAGGCCGAATACTTAAAACTAGCTCCTGTTTTTTTGATGGACGAACTAAAAAGGCTACTACAAGAATTAATGCAATTTGCTTGGCAAATAAATGGAAAACAACGCAATATAGCTTTTGACCGAGTCTCTGAACCTGACAAAAAGAATTGCCAAAAGCGGCAGTATCTGAAGAGTTTAATTATTTTAGGTACGAAAAACCTAAAGACAAACGGAGCTTTCCAAGGACTTATAGAATCCGAAAAGACGCGTTCGAGGAAGTATGGCCTGAAATTCAATTAAAGTTAGAACTTCAACCGGAAAGCTATGCTCGTGAAATTATAGAGTGGTTGACTATTAAGTATCCCGGACAGTTTTCAATTGGACAGGTAAGGACATTACAACGAAGAATTCACGCTTGGCGTTTACATGATCGAGGCTATGAAACAAAAATGAGTCAACTGATGAGTTAAAACGGAATGAGGTTATCGGTTACTTGGCATGGTTTGATTTTTTAGTGAGGCAGTACGCTGGTCAAATTAATTGTCGCTTAATACATACTGCTCCAAATAGATACGCGTATTCAAATTGTTGTTGCTTCACGACGCGGGGCCGGCTGCCTTTGGTTGCCCAGATACGAGTTGTGGTATTTTGCTGCCCAAACCTTGCTTCGTCCTGAAACCATATATTTACTCGCTTTAGGGCTATATGGCTTGGGATCTTGTTGATCAATTCAATTTGGAATTTTTTTAAACTCATCTTGAGCTGATTGTGATGCCTTCGGGTGCTTTGAGCGACTGGTTATCCATGAAAAACCTAATTCATGCATCAAGCGATAAACATTGGATATTTGGTAAGTGACGGCGAATTTATCAGATAAGAACTGCTGAATATGAGACACTTGTAGACGACCACCTGTTTCAGACTGACTAAACTGTTCAATATAAGCCGCTAGTTCTTTGAGTTGCTTGGTCGTTAATTTAGATTGCCGTTCTGGTGGTGATTTGCTTTCCAAACCTGACATACCATTTTGAAGAAAGTTGGCGACCCATTTATTGGCGCTTCCTCTGCTTACTTTAGTACTCTCGCGATAGCAGCTCGATTCATTCGGTCTTTAAAGTGGGCTAACGCTAGTAGCCTTATACATCCTATTCCAACTGTTTCTCGCTTAGCGAGCCCTGCAAAATTTATCTCTTGAAGCATCGGTCTGTTATGTCAGCTTATAATATCGTCATTAGATCATAATATTAATGTAATTGGTATTATGTAAACATTAAGGCCTCCGCTTTCAATTTGATGTGAAAGTGTAATAGGTTACTGCGCCTTCTAATAACGAAAATTTTAATTTTTGATAAATTAATTATTATTAATACGATAAATAAATATGAGTTTTTCTACGGTTTCTATAACTATTTCTCAGTTTATTTGTATGAAAAGTAAACGCCTAGAGCGAAGTAAGCGTGATTTCGCTTAAAAAGTGGCAGAATCCGATATAAAACGCATATATCTGTGAGATTTGCCTATACAACTTTGTTGCTCAATATATGTGTGCCACCTTGACAATTCGCAGGGTTCCATGTGAATATCTTGGAGTCTTAGTGTTAAATTCCATTAATGCTAAGCCCCTATAACTTATAAAGCTTAGAAGCCCCTTGCGACGTTTTTTACCCGTCGGCGAGGATCCAAAACAAGAAAATTGGTTGGGAATTATGTCCAAAATGAGCAAGAGAAACCTTATTGCTTCTACCGTTATCGGTGCTCTAGCACTCGGTAGTAGTGCTGTTGTCTCTGCAGACCCGTTGAATGACCTTCATAAAGAAGAAGCAAAGATTCACGTGGATGCAGCGAAATCTCAAGAAAAAATTAATAAATTGTACGAGCAATCGTTAGACATATTTTCTGAATATCGCCAAGTCGTTGATGAAACAGAAAATTTGAAAGTTTATAACGACTATCTTGCAACATTAGTTGCTGACCAACAGCGCGGTATCAGTTCTCTTCAACGTCAAATAGACGGTATCGAGGGTGTTAAACGTGGTGTTGTTCCATTGATGTTTAGAATGATCGACAGTTTAGAGCAGTTTATTGAACTAGATGTTCCAATTAACTTAGAAGAGCGTCATGCACGTGTTGAACGTCTTCGTGATGTTATGGCTAACTCTAACGTAACTACGTCAGAGCAGTTCCGTCAGGTAATTGAAGCATACCAAATTGAAAATGAATATGGCCGCGGCATCCGTTCTTATCAAGGTAAACTTGATTATGAAGGAACTGAAATTACGGTTGACTTCTTTAATCTAGGTCGTACTGCTTTAGCGGCGCTTTCGCTAGATCAGAAGAACGCTTGGGTATGGGATAATGATGCAAGAGCATGGGAGAAATTAGGTGATGAATACCTAAGTTCTGTTATCAAGGCTGTGCGTATGGCCAACAAACTCGTGCCAGCTGACCTTATTAAACTACCCATCAAAGCGGCGGAGTAATATCGATGAAAACAATCTATAAATCAGTATTAGCTGCGGCATCGGTAGCGTTATTCGCATCTTCTGTTCATGCCGCTACGTCTCTTGAAGACTTGTTGCAAGAAGTAAAGAAAAACCGTGTTTCTGAAGCGCGTATTAATAAGGACCGTGAAGCTGAGTTCCAATCAGCTCGTGCGGACAAACAAGCGCTGTTAAGAAAAGCCCAAGCTTCTTTAAAAGCTGAACAAACTCGTGGCGATAATCTTGCCAAGAAATATTCAGATAACGAAGTGGCTTTAGCCGAAAAAGAACAAGAGCTTAATCAAGCAACTGGTACGCTTGGTGAGATGTTTGGTGTAGTTCGTCAAGCGTCATCTGAAGCCTTCGGTCAAATTTCAACGTCAATCGTAAGTGCTGAATTCCCAGGTCGTGGTGAATTTTTGAAAAATATGTCAGAAGAGTCTAAAGGCCTTCCTAATATTCAAGAATTAGAAGACTTGTGGTTTGCTTTACAAACGGAAATGACCGAATCAGGTCAGGTTTCACGTTTCCAAACTGAAGTTATTAGCTTAGACGGTGGTTCTACTACTCAAGAAGTCGTCCGTGTTGGTACTTTCAACTTGGTGGGTGAGCAAGGCTACTTGGTTTATGACGACGAAAATGAAATCGTTCAACCTCTTGGGCGTCAGCCTGATGGTTACCTAGTTGATTCTGCTGAAGAGCTATTATCTGCAAAATCAGGACTTGTACCTTTTTATGCTGACCCTTCAAGCGGCGGTATTCTTGGTTTGCTTAAAGAAAAAGCAACTATGACAGAGCGTTATCACGCTGGTGGCGTAGTTGGTTATGTTATTACTGCGATGCTTGCGCTTGGTCTTCTTATCGGTCTTTATAAGATTGTTACTTTGACTATTATCAGCGGCAAAATGCGTTCTCAGTTGAATAACACGGGCAATCCTTCAAGCGGTAACCCTCTTGGACGTATTCTTCAAGTTTACAAAGACAACAAAACTGCCGATGCAGAAAACCTTGAACTTAAACTTGATGAAGCTATTTTGAAAGAACTTCCAAGCATCGAGAGCGGCATTAACATTATCAAGATATTCGCAGCTATTGCTCCGTTACTTGGTTTGTTAGGTACCGTATTGGGTATGATTGCGACCTTCCAACAAATTACGTTGTTCGGTACGGGTGACCCAAGATTGATGGCTGGTAGTATCTCTATGGCATTGGTAACCACTGCTCAAGGTATTATCGCAGCATTACCATTGATTCTTATGCACAGCATTGTTGCTGGGCGTAGTAAATCAATCGTTCATATTCTAGATGAGCAGACTGCAGGCATTATCGCTGCACACGCTGAGTCGGAGAAAGCATAAGATGTTATACCTGATAGAACTATGGGAGTCTGTCAGGGACTTTATCGCTGCCGGCGGTGACGTATTATACGTTGTCGCCCTAGCGCTCTTCTTAATGTGGGTTTTGATGATAGAGCGTTATTGGTATTTAACTTCCGTGTTTCCTAAAATGAGAAAAGAGATTGTCTCAAATTGGGATGCTAGGGAAGATACTACCTCTTGGTATGCGCATAGAATCCGTGACGCATGGATTTCGCAAGCATCCGATGGACTTAGTGCAAGAATGTTGTTAATTAAAACGCTTGTTGCTATGTGTCCTTTAATTGGTCTCTTAGGGACAGTTACTGGCATGATCGGGGTTTTCGAAACGATGGCAACACAAGGCACAGGTAACCCGCGCCTTATGGCTGCTGGTATATCAATGGCTACGATTCCAACGATGGCTGGGATGGTCGCTGCTTTATCTGGTGTGTTTTTTAGTTCTCGTCTTGAATCGAGAGTTAAAATGGCAAAAGAAAAGCTAGTTGACAGTTTGCCCCATCATTAGAGAGAGGAATTTATGGCTCGCAAAGTACGTGTTGAAGAAGAAGACGCTGCGATAGACATGACGCCGATGTTGGACATCGTGTTTATCATGCTGATCTTCTTTATTGTAACTACTGTTTTCGTTAAAGAAGCGGGCATCGAGGTTAACAAACCAGGTGCATCGCAAGCTATTATGCCTAAGAATGCCAACATCTTTATTGCAATCACAGAAGACGGCAACGTCTGGATGGATAAACGCGAAATAGATGTTGATAGTGTTCGCGCTAACTTAGAACGTTTGTTAGCAGAACAGCCTTCTGATGTCGTAATCGTGCAAGCTGACGAAAAAGCAGAATATGGTGTGGTGATCGAAGTAATGGATCAAATCAAATCTGCAGGTATAGATCGCATTTCTATTGCTGCTAAGGGGAGCTAAGATGGGACGTTTAATTGTTTCTGTGCTCCTTGGTGGGGTAATTGCATTTGTATTGTTTGTTATCATGGCTAAGTTGATTGCGAACTCGTCAAGACCAGCAGATAAAGTACCGCCTGCGCCAGTGATTGATATTGTTATGTCGACGCCGGACGATACTACTCAAACTAGAAACCGGGTTCCGCCTCCGCCTCCGCCTCCGCCTCAACAGCCTCCTAAATTAGAGCCAGTTGAGCCAGATACTGCGGATGCAAATACCGATGGACTAAGCTTCAATATGCCTGCAGTGGATATTGGTGGTGCTTCTGTTGATATAGGTGGTGTTGGTGCAATGCAACGTGATGGTGATGCTACACCTATCGTTCGTATTGAGCCTAAATACCCTGCACAAGCCGCTCGAGACGGTAAAGAAGGTTGGGTTAAGCTTTCTTTTACTATCAATGAAGTAGGTGGTGTAGAAGATGTTGACGTGATTGATGCTGATCCTAAACGAGTTTTTGACCGTGAAGCTAAACGTGCGCTGCGAAAGTGGAAGTACAAGCCGAAGGTTGAAGATGGTAAGCCGATGAAGCAGCCAGGTATGAAAGTTCAGTTAGACTTTAAGTTGGATCAATCATGATGAATAAATATTTAACAACATTTTTGGTTGGCGCAACATTCGCCGCTACAACGTTAACCTCAAGTTTCGCTAGTGCTCAGTCTGCAGCCATAGTTTGTCCTGGTTACAAACGTGGCCCGACGAACATCCCTAGCGAGAGAACAGGTAAAAAAGTTCAAAAAGCTTTTGAAGCGTATAATGAAGACTTGGTTGATGAAGCCTTATCAATTTTATATGAAATTGATACTTCACAAGCTTTTGACCGTGCGTTTACTGACCGTTTTATTGGCAATTTATTAGCAACAAAATCGGAAACTGGTCCAAAAGCCCTCGAGTATTTGGAAAAGTCAGTAGATACAAAAGCCCTTAATGATACTGAGCAGTCTGGAACATTGCGTTTAATTGCAGATTTGAATATGCAAGAAAAACGTTACGACCAAGCTGTAAAGCGTTATCAAGAGTGGATGGACTTTACCTGTAAAGAAGATGCCGATGTGTATCTTCGTATGGGGCAAGCCTTGTATGAGACTCAAAAGTACGCGGATATGATTGCGCCGTTAAACAAGTCTATCCAACTGGATGATAAGCCTAATAAAAACGCTTATGCATTGAAGTTGACGTCTTTTTACAGCCGTAAAATGTATAAAGAAACAGTGGAAGTAGCTGAGGAAATGGTGAAAATATTTCCAGATAACAAAGCTAACTGGACACAGCTAGGTTTCTTTTACATGCTGGTTGAAGATTATAAGAAAGGCTTGTCTACCTTCGAAATGGCTTACGATCAAGGTTACTTAACCAAAGCTGCTGAAATTAAGGCATTGACTCAGTTGTACGCAACTAATGAGATCCCTTACAAAGCTGCAGTAGTGTTTGAGAAGAACGTTGAAAGTGGCTTGATCAAGCGTGACGATAAAGCGTTGACTAATCTAGCTAACTCTTGGCATCAGGCTAAGAATCATTTAAAAGCAGCTAAATATTATGGCGAAGCTGCTAAAATGAATTCAGATCCTGATTTGTATCGCAAGCAAGGTACTCTTTTGCTAACAGCTGAAAAGTATAGTGATGCACTTGCTGCCTTACAAAAGGCTTTGGATGAGGGCGCAGATGATCGTGGTCGCATTCACATGGCGATGATGGAAGCCAACTTTTATACTGGTAAATACAGAGATGCATATAAGCATGTGCTGGAAGCCAAAAAAGACAGATCAACTTCACGTAGTGCAAGAAGTTGGGAACCTTATATAAAAGAGAAAGCGAAGAACCGCGGTATTACGTTATAAGAATTTATTTCTTGAATGCGTGATGACGAATGATAAAAGGCTCCTATAAGGAGCCTTTTTTGTTTTTATTGACGGTTCTATTTAGTTTTACAGACTTAACAATGCAAGCTTGATACGCTGATTCAGATTTTTCTTGCCAATCAGTGCATATTCTTTGGTTAGCATCTGTATCGGTTTAAATTGGATGAGGGTTGCGACCAGTAAATTAGCGTCATTTGGAATTTCGCTGCTTTGTTTTATCGAAGAAAGTTTGGCTAATAAGTATTTTGCTAACACTCGAGAAAAGGTATCGAAGGGATTTTTCGATGCTAAAAAGCACTCTATCTGCTGTAATTCATCTTGGGTTAGCGACTCATGGTGACATTGAGTTAATAGCTGGGTAAGCATGGTGGTATCTGTCATCCGATGATAACGGGAAATGTGATAATTTAATTCCTCACCGAACTGTTCATTTGTGTTTGTAACTAGTGTTAATGCGTTTGCTGACAATGCTTTTCCGACAATCAAACTTACTTCATCGCTCGCGGCATCCCGTTTAAATCCTAGTCTCATAGGTGAAAATCCATTTTGGAACCAAAAATGAAGTATTTCTCGGGATGCGCCAAATGAACTGGTAAGTAGTTCTATGCCTCTTGCTTCAGCATCGTCTTTAATCACGCTTAGCAGCTTGCTTGCGACTCCATTTCTTCTTTGCCGTTGATCTACCGCTATTCTTACAATGCGCCATTGTTTTGTCAGGCAAAATTCTTCTTTTGCTGTGTGCAAGGCGAGGTTTTGTGCCACTAGGTGCCCTTTCACTCGCCTGTCTCCTTGAATGATCGACTTGGATAGCTGGCCTAATTGAGCTCCGCCTTCTTCGATAATTAAGGCTACCCCTATCACTTGTGAATTATGCGTGTAAGCGAATACTCTTTGCTCTGGTGCGTCGAGTAGTCTTACTAGGTCGTCGGGACTGGTTTGATAATGGGCATTAACCAATAGTGAGAATGTTTGTTTTAGTAACTCGGGTTCTTCGATAAGTTGATGGCTTGATAATGTTAAAATTTCAATGCGCTGTATTTGACCGACATCTAAGGAATTGCGGTTAGGTTGATTAAAGGTATTATTCTTCGTTGTGCGCTCGATTCTAACTGGTTGCGCGTCTTTCATCATAAAACAGCGGAACCAGAACGCTTCTAAACAGTCTTCTCGATACCATCTAATCGGAGTCTTGAGTGACAGAGCTTTCCATCCCTTGTTATTTCTTTCTAAGTAGGGTTTAAATCTTAGCTCGAAGCCTCGGCCCGCGCCCTCGTATCCGTGAACGGTGGAACTAAGTACTACTCTAGGATATTTTTCTAATAGTGCTTTCAATATTGATGATGGAACCGCTGCGGCTTCATCAATAAAAAGCAAATCAATTTCATAATCATCCACCAAGAGTACATCCGGTGGGACAAATCTTAGACCTGCATCAACGCCGGGTGTCCTTAATAAATCGGATTGAGCAAATGAAAAGACTTGTTCGACATTTTTTTTATGTGGGGCGGTGATAATTATCCGTTTATTGTTTTGGTAAATTAGTACTTTTGCGGCTAAGCCCAATGCTGATGATTTACCGCGACCTCTGTCTGCGGTTAATACGACGGGTCTATGCCGGTGACCCTCGGTCGATTGAATAATATTTTCGATTACCCTTTGTTGCCCAGGCGTAGTTTCATTTAAGGTTCGAGAAAGTTCGGGCAGGGCAACATAGCTATTTCGCCCGTTAAAGTCTTGCGGCGTGATTATGATGCTATTTGGGTCGCTTTGAATTAACGATATTAAGCGCAGAATAAAGTGACTGGGTCCATTGCTTTGATGAATACCAAAAGATGAACGGTTAGTCACTTGGGGATCACGAAATATTGGCCAGATCTCCAGTGCTGGGCAAATCAGGACCATGAGCCCTGTGCTACTGATACTGCCGCTAAACGCCATCAAAGCATTTGCGTTAAGTCCTGAATAGGCGTTGTATGCTAGTGCAGCATATTCTTTGCCTAAATGCTGTCGGTAGGCCGTGCAATCGATATGTTGAGCTGAACCTATGCGGTCACCTACCCAAAGCGACTTGCTTTCAGTTACGTTGATAGAGTTTAATATTGCCTGAGTCTGTTTTTCAGCCCACTCTTGGGGACCACTGATTACCACCAACTGTCGGTGGCAGGTGCGGTTTAACCTCTCTTTTAGCCAATTTTGTATTTTAAAGTTTAAATCCACGCTGATTTTATCTGTACAATGTTCCCGAAAAGATCGCCAGTTTAAGCAAAGTTACTAAGGAATACGAATGCGCTTTTTATCAAGACGATTAGTGATGCCAAATGATCTCAATTATGCCAACTCTTTGTTCGGCGGCCGTGCGTTAGAGTGGATCGATGAAGAGTCAGCAATATATGCTATTTGCCAGTTGGAAACGAATCAATTGGTGACCAAACATATAGGTGAAATTAACTTTGAATCCCCGGCAATGCAAGGTGATGTGGTCGAGTTTGGGTTAGAAACGAAACAAGTAGGCCGTACCTCGATTACCATCACATGTTTAGTACGTAACAAAGAGACAAAAAAAACGATCTGTTTAGCAGATGATATAGTTTTTGTTCAGGTCGATCGTGAAACGCGCTTACCTGTAGCTCATGGTAAAACGTTTGATGAATTACAGAAAAGGGCAAAATTGGAGATGCAGGGATTACTTTAATTATGGATATCAGCTACAAAATTACAAACAAGCCTTTTGCCTTGAACCGTCATAATTGGGTTGCCTTAACGATAAGCTTTTTGTTGGTGAATAGCTGTGCGTTGGCAGGGCAAGATAAATTTAAGATAATTGAAAATATTGCTTTGCCCGCTGCGTTAGAGGAAAGCTCAGCGTTATTTTGCTCAGTAGATAATGGTGTGTACAGTTTAAATGACTCGGGTAACCCACCGATGATTTTTCGTTTAGATGAAAAAGCTAACATCGTATCTCAGCTTGAGCCGCAAGGCGTGAAGAACAAAGATTGGGAAGCATTGACCGCGGATGATGATTTTTTTTATATTGGCGATATAGGTAATAATCGCGGCTCGCGCAAGAACGTATTTATCTATAAATTCCCGCGCAACGGCGGTCTCGCTCCCAAAGCTGTTAAAATGAGTGTCGCTTACCAAGGAAATAAGCCAAAAGAAAATGAATCACTGGATCACGACTTTGATGCTGAGGCCTTGGTCGCCGTGGGGGACAATTTAGTCCTTTTTTCGAAAAGTTGGAAAACAGATTTACTCAAGATTTACCTTGTTGATAAAAGCCAGAAGAAGCAAATGCTCAGCGCAAAAAGAACGGTAGAAGGGATCTCTGGCGTTATAACCGGAGCAGACTACGATAGTGTTAACCAACGCTATATTCTCGTAGGTTATCCATCCAAACGAGTGGGCTTTGGTGACCCATTTATGGTGATCCTGGATCAGAATTTTACATTAATCGATAAAATCTCGTTATCTGGTTTTGGACAAGTTGAGGGTGTGTGTGCTCATTCATCCGGCCAGATATGGTTTACACAGGAGTCTTCCATTTTTTCCAGTAGCAAATTAGTGAAGCTAGAATTAACCGTTAACTCATGATAAAAATTTAGACTGACAGGTAAGTGCGTAAACAAGGCTTGCGCTAGATTACAGTATTGCTACACTGTCGCCGTTAACGCAACTGCAAAGTGTGTTAGCTACCAAGGGGGGCCGAAAGGCTGAGATTTATCTGTTGTTAAGATATGACCCTTATACCTGATCCGGATAATACCGGCGTAGGAATGGTTATTTCGTTCACATCGTTTTATGTAAACATCTCCCATTTATCTGCCGCATAGCCGGATCTTTTCAACCTGATACTGAAGAGATCCCAATGAAGTTTTGTTCTACCTTACTTGCGTTATCGATCGCATCTAGCTTTGCCACACAAGCCGACGAATCAAAAGATATTGAGCGTATTACCGTTAGCTCTGACTTTCGCCAGCAAGCGTTAATGTTTTTACCTGCTAGTGCCACTATTTTGAGCGAAACACAAATAGAGTCTCGCCAAGCACAACATCTTGAAGATGTGCTAAATATTGGCGCCAATATAAATTTTGCCAGCGGTGCATCCAGAGGCCGTTTCATTCAGATCCGAGGCATTGGTGAACGTAGTCAGTTTTCGGAACCAAGTAACCCGTCCGTTGGTTTTTTGGTTGATGATTTCGACTTTTCTGGTATCGCAGCGGTGGGCACCTTATTTGACGTTGACCAGGTCGAGATTTTACGCGGACCTCAAGCAACAGAGTTTGGCGCCAGTGCGATGGCTGGTGTTATCAAAATTAAAACTGTCGAAGCGGGACCAGAGGAAAGTGGCAAACTTGATTTTTCACTTGCTGAGAAAAATGCTTGGAGCTTAGGCGCAGCTTACGGAAATGCTATCACCGACAACTTATTCTATCGCGTGGCGTTACAGCAATATAAAAGTGATGGATTCGTAGAAAACACCTATTTAAATCGTGACGACACCGACAACCTCGATGAGTTTACCTCCCGGTTAAAACTCAAATATCTGGCAACTGATTGGCTAACATTCGATCTGAATTATCAATATTTCGATATTGATAATGGTTACGATGCGTTCTCTCTTGAAAATACCCGTGAATCTCGTGCAGATGAGCCGGGGTTTGATCGTCAAAAAACGCACGCAATTGGGCTTAAAACAGAAGTGAATACCGAGCTCGCTGATATTTTCGTTGTTTTGAGCCAGACTGATTCTGATATGGCATACAGTTATGATGAAGATTGGACTTATGTGGGCTTTCATCCCGACGAGTATTCATCTGTCGATAGCTATTTTAGAGAGCGAGACACCGAAAATCTTGATTTACGCATACTCTCTAATGACAATTCAAAACTATTCAATGGCTCTACTCAATGGTTATTTGGGCTTTATGCCAAATCGATGGATGAAAGCTTATTACGCCAATATACCTATGCCGATGGTGACTTCACCAGCCGTTATCAACAAGATAATATCGCTGCTTATTCCCAGTTAGATACGCAATTGTCTGAGACGCTTAGTTTACGTTTAGGTCTTCGAGCAGATCGCTTTGAAATAGATTATGCAGATATTAGTGGCTTTACCCAGAGCAATGACAAGACCTTGATTGGCGGCAAAGCTGTGCTTGATTACAGCTTAGATAGCGCATCTGTATATGCTAGCGTATCACGAGGGTACAAAGCTGCTGGGTTCAATCCGGACCAGCGGGTGAGTGCTGAAAAACGAATATATCAACCTGAGTACAACTGGAATTATGAAATTGGCGTGAAAGGTAATTTTATCAATTATGATGCCTTTATTCGTATGGCCGTTTTTTATATGGACAGAGAGGACACACAAGTTAGCGACTTTGATGTGCAGAATCGTGCCGATGGCAGTGCTACCTTTATCGACATAATCGGCAATGCTGATACCGGCACCAATTGGGGGTACGAGCTCGAGTCAGGTTGGCAGGCCAATGAAAATGTAAATTTACATGCTAATTTGGGCTGGTTAGACGCCACATTCGAAGACTATGTGTTAGCCAATGGTACCGTTGTTGACAAGCAAGAGCAGGCGCAAGCACCTAATTACACCTTTAACATTGGCGCTGATATACGTTTATCTGAGCAGATCAGTTGGACAATCGATGCTGACGGCAAAGATGAGTATCGCTTTTCAGATGGACACGACGAAAAATCGCCTTCCTATGTTCTCGTTAACACAGCGATGCGCTTTGAAGTGCAAGATTGGTCTTGTTCTGTTTGGGTCAAAAATGTATTTGACCGAGAGTATTACGTACGTGGTTTCGGTGGTTTTAATAATGACCCCCGTGAAGGGTATGCCACACCTGAGCCTTACTATCAGTTAGGTGATGGTCGCCAGATTGGTGTTAGTGGGCAATATATTTTTTAACTTGGAATTTAATATGAAATTAGTCGCGGAAATTTCAATGTACCCGTTAAATGAGCAATACATTGAACCTATACAAACGTTTATAGACCGCTTAAACGAATATGCCTACCTAAAAGTGGTGACGAGCGCCACCAGCACCTTGGTCAGTGGCGACTATCTCGCCACTATGCAGGTAATAGCCAAAGAAATGCAACGAAGTCACCAAGAGGTTGGCCAAGCAATTTTCGTTTGTAAATTTTTGAATGGCGATAAAATGAGCAGTGATGTGTAATGCCCGCATTACCTGAACTGCTAGCAAGCATCACTCAGCAGTTTGTTGCTCAGTCATGGATAGAAGTAACGGCGGTAATACTCGCCGTGGCATATGTGTGGCTTGCCGCTCGCGAGAATATCTGGTGTTGGCCCTGTGCGTTAGTCAGTACAGGCCTTTACACCTGGTTATTCTGGGAAGTATCACTAATATTTCATACCTTGCTTAACGGCTATTATTTGCTGATGGCAGTCTACGGCTGGCGGCAATGGAAGCGCCAGGAAAGTGAGGATATACCGATTCGGAGCTGGTCAATTCAAACACACTTTTTGCGCGTGGCTTTATTAACTGTCATTGCATTCGCGCTTACAACGTTTGCTAGCATGTGGTTAGATTCACAGTATTTGTATCTCGATGCGTTTATAACGGTATTTAGCGTATACACCACCATTATGGTTGCCCATAAAGTGTTAGAGAACTGGCTTTACTGGATCGTGATCAATAGTTTTGCATGTTATCTGTATTTTGCTAAAGAGATGTACTTAACCGGTGTGTTATTCATTTTTTACGTATTGTTCGCCGTTTATGGTTACCTAAATTGGCGCCAACAACAATTAGGTAAGCGCTATGCCGCATCGGCATCAGCTTAATCCTGCGGCACTCGCTGAGTTAGTCGGGTTAGATTACTGTCATGAGGGATTTAGTTTAGAGCAAATTCAAAAGGGTGGGGCGGTGAATACCAGTTACTGTTTAAGTACTGCTCATCAGCGCCTTTTTTTGAAAACATTTGAGTCAGATCTGATTAATCAACTGGATCGCAAGCAACTGTTCGATGTTCAAAACGTGATATGGCGTCAAGGCATGGCATGTGAACCTGTTTATCTGTCAAACACACATGCGTTTCAGCTTGATGCTTGGGTTGAGAGTAAAACATTGGCGAACAGCGGCCTTAGTGACAAACAACAGATAACTCAGCTAGCGGATGCGCTAGTACAAATACACGCACTAGCCGTGAACGGACCGACATTAGATTTACCCTCACAATGGGCCAAGTATTTACGTCATCTGCCACAACCGAGCATTACTGCAGAATATAAACTAGCTCGAACGTTGGCTAGTCATTGGTACGACACACCGACCAACGACTTGGTTTTTTGTCATAACGATTTATCGTTGCAACATGTGACGGTACAAACGCCCCGGATAATATTTGATTGGGAATATTGTGCGTTGTCCAACCGTTATTTTGACATTGCTGCCTGTATTGAAGTGAATGGGTTATCAGATTGGCAACACAATATATTATTAGCGCACTATGCAAAAAACAGTCATATCTCCATTGAGGTGCTGGCAGATAAGGTACAGGAGATGTTGCCGTTAGTTAACCTTACGAGTCGCCTGTGGTATCGCTGTGCAGAAGAAATATAGGCTTAATTTAGCCTTTTTGTAGATAAAATAAGCGGTTAGGCGTAAACCGTCAGTTTTGCATACAAAAGCACTTTACCTTTTAAGTCCATTACGTATAATTCAGCACCTCAGCAGGGGTGTAGTTCCAATTGGTAGAACAGCGGTCTCCAAAACCGATGGCTGGGGGTTCGAATCCCTCCACCCCTGCCAATTTATACCTCATCTATTTTGCTAGCTTATTTACCTTCAAGATACTTTTTCTCTTCAAATATCGTGATAATCTACGCGCATGAATGAAAAAACATCCCCAACACTCACGGCATACCAACAGGCTACTCTCGGTGAAATAGGCATAGTTACTTGGCAACTCCAAAGTGCTAAACCGCTGGGCACTGCGGCTGCTCACTATGAACCAAATACCCACAGGCTAACCCATAATACAGACGTAGATTCTGATACGTTGTTGCCGGCCTCCTCAGTTGCTAAAGCACCTAGCCCTATTCCTGAGTCAATTAAACAGTTTAAGTCCCAAGAGCTTAATACCGCTGTTAAAAAGTCAGTTCCAAACAGCCTGATATTCGGGTTTGATGTTAGAAGCGTCAAGGGCTCTTTGGTCAATGACATTTTACTCAGCGTAGGATATCCCCAAGATAAATTTGATAAGGTTGTAAATGTTGACTGTGAGCAATATGCCGATTACGCATTTTCTTGGAAAATAGGCAAAGAGGTGAGCTATCAGAGCCGGTTATTGGTTACTCCTCCAATTGATACGCTGCTATCCCCAGCGATTAAAAAGCAGCTTTGGTCTGTGATATCCAATATCGCTAATGACTAAGATGATTCGGTTAACGTCAAGTAATTATCATCCTGCTTACGAGATCCATCGCCAAGGGCATTCGCACCCTTGGTCTGAATCTATGTTTGCCGATTGTTTTACTGAGCAGTACAGAGCCTATGGACTTGTGCTTGAAGACTCGTATGTTGGGTTATACGTTGCTTTGTTTGTGCTCGATGAGGCGACTTTGATGGATATTGATGTGGCGATGAGTTTTCGAGGTCGTGGTTTGAGCAAGCAATTGATGGCGCACTTTTTACAGCAGTGTAAAAGTAAAGGTATGCAAAGCGTATGGTTAGAGGTACGTGCGTCAAATTTAGTCGCTATTGGATTGTATCAAAAAGAGGGGTTTGTGCTAATAGAACGTCGAAAAAGCTATTATGAAATGAATGACGGGCGTGAAGACGCGCTAATTATGAAATTAACCTTAGTTTGAATGGTTGATCTTCCCCCAGTTTCGTAGACACTTAACTTGCCTGTGAATATGTATTTTCATATTCATCTGGGGACACATGTCCAAGGTGGCTATGCAGTCGAGTTCGATTGTAAAACACCTCAATGTAATCGAATAAATCCGCTTTGGCTTCGCTTCGATTCACGTACACTTTTCGTTTCACTCGCTCCGTTTTAAGTGAGTGAAAAAAACTTTCTGCAACCGCATTATCTAAGCAATGGCCTCGGCGGCTCATGCTGGGTATCAGATTATGAACACTTAAAAAGTCTAGATAGTCACCGCTGGCACATTGACTGCCCTGATCACTGTGTACTATCACCTCTGATACCGCAGGTCGTCTCCATATCGCCATCAGCAACGCTTTAATCACGATATCTGATGTCATGGTAGGTTGCATCGACCAACCAATAACCTTTCGTGAGAACAAGTCCAACACCACGGCCAAATACAGCCAGCCTTCATAGGTTTTGAGTAGAGTAAGAGACCAAGCGTAGTCGAACTATCTCTCGGCCTCTCCTCACCGAACCACACGTGCACCTTTCAGCGCATGCGGCTCTCCATTTAATGCTAGCTAACAGCCATAGCAACATCTTTATA